>WBZY01000188.1_pt1 | contig 54092 bp, 48 predicted proteins | sample 5204191 | NCBI WGS metagenome assembly WBZY01 (sample SAMN12344363, study PRJNA552823) | activated sludge metagenome | biome: Activated sludge suspended growth; feature: Anammox Sidestream; material: Wastewater; isolation source: activated sludge from anammox sidestream of wastewater treatment...
CCAATTTGCACGCAATGGCGTGGACGAAGATTTCCAACGCGGCGCCAGCGCCTATGATCGCTACTACGGCGACCCGACCGTCAAGCCCAATCCCTGCCTCGCGCCGATCGAGAAGCCGCCTTTCTACGCCGTGCAAATGGTACCGGGCGATCTCGGCACAAAAGGCGGGTTAGTGATTGACGAATTCGCCCGCGTCCTGAGCGCAGACGGTTCACCGATCTCAGGACTTTACGCGGCGGGCAACACCTCCGCCTCGGTGATGGGCAACACCTATCCCGGTGCCGGCAGTACCATCGGTCCCGCCATGACATTTGGCTACATCGCCGCCAAACACATCGCTGGCGGAAAAATCCGCCCAATTGGAAAACTACTCTAGAACAATTTTTCAAGGAGCAATACATGACCGAAATTACAGTTGGCGAATTACTGGCAAGATGTTTGCAAGCCGAAGGCATTGAGATGATGTTCGGCATCATTGACGGGGCGCACATCCCCTTTTCCTCACGCGCGGGCGAATACGGCATCCGTCACATCAATTGCAGGCACGAAGAAGGCGCTGTCCATTTGGCGGAAGGCTACACGCGCACCAACGGCAAACCGAGCGTGGTCATCGGTTCGCCAGGACCTGGCGGCGCGAACATGCTGGCGGGACTTTCATCTGCGTATGCGGAGGGACATCCCATCATCGCGATCGCCTGCACCCGCCGCCGCCTCACCACCGACCCCGAACGTGGCGGCGCGTGGCAAGCGACCGACCTCGTGGCGATGGCAAAACCGATTACCAAATACAGCGCGCTTGTCCGTCAGCCAGAGCGACTGCCTGAGATGATGCGCTCCGCTTTCCGCGCCGCGTTGACGGGCAGACCAGGTCCAGTTTTCATCGCCATCCCCGATGAATTGCTGGGGACAAAAATCGAAGCGGAGAGTGTGCCAGTCTATCCGTCATCGCAATATCGCATGACCGACATGGGCGCGGGCGATGCGGATTGGATCGAGCAAGCCGCCGAATTGTTGGCGAATTCAAAGAAGCCGTATCTGCACGCGGGCAAGGGCGTGTTGTGGGCGGATGCATCCGCTGATTTTTTGGAGTTGGGAAATTATCTCGCCGCAGGCATGAGCTCCAGCATGGGCGCGCGCGGAGTCGTCCCCGAAGATCATCCGCATTATTTTTTCCTGTTCGACATGCAGGCAACCTCGCTGGCGCGCAACGAAGCGGACGTTGTCCTTGTGGTCGGCTCGCGGCTCGGCGAGTATGACGGCTGGGGGACTCATCCAGCGTGGGGAATGCCGGGGAAACAGAAGACAATTCAAATCGATTCCGATGCGAATTCCATCGGGTTGAATCGCCCCGTAGACGTGGGCATCGTCGCCGACGCGAAATCTGCGCTCAAGGCGATCTTATCCAAAGTAAAAGAAAAGACGCAAGCCCGCAGTGCAATGCCCGATCTGGCGCGTTACCGCGAGTTAACGCAACAAACGGTGGCGAACGGTTTTCAATTTTTGATGGCGCAACCCACGCGCGGACTCAACCCCGGGCAGATGGTTTTCAATGCGCGCAGTTTTTTCCCGCGCAACGCGGTCACCGTATTGGACGGCGGCAACACCACATTGTGGGGCGTGGCGTTCAACCAAATCTATGAACCGCGCAGTTTTTTGTATTCGGTCAAAATGGGTTTTCTCGGCACGGGTATCCCGTTTGCCATCGGCGCGAAATTGGCAGCGCCCGAACGACCCGTGTATTGCATCACCGGCGACGGCGCGGCGGGCTTCAACATCATGGAAATGGAAACGGCTCTGCGCGAGAATGCGAACATCGTTGTGCTGGTGGCGGTGGATGACGGCTGGGGCATGGAACGCAGCGCGCACAACTTTGGCGGTATCGCGCCTGAGCATCAGCAAGGCGTGGACATTTCAACCGCGATGCGCTACGACATCCTCGCGCAAGGCTTGGGCTGTTACGGCGAAAAAGTTGATTTGGTGGAAGACCTGCCCGCCGCGCTCCAACGGGCGGTTGATTCGGGCAAACCCGCCGTACTGCACGTGACGGTTGATCCCACCATTAATGCCGACCCGCCGGGCTATAAGCAGTTTCGGTACGTGAGGACGTTGTAGAAAGTTTTCGCAATTCATTGAGTAAATAACAAAGGCGCGGAGCAAAACTCTGCGCCTTTGTTATTTATTTTGGTTTTTTACTTGCCAGCGTGCGCCTTTTGCAAATCTGCCACAATGATCTTTTTCATCTTCAGCATGGCATCCATCACCCGTTTGGATTTATTCGGATCGGGGCCGCCCATCAGCTCGCCCAATTGTTTGGGGATGATCTGCCACGACAAGCCATATTTATCCTTGAGCCAGCCACACATGGATTCTTCGCCGCCGTCAGCGATCAGTTTGTTCCAGTAATAATCCACTTCGCTTTGATCCTCGCAATTGACCAAAAATGAAATGGCTTCATTGAATTTGAATTGTGGACCCGCATTCAGCCCAAAGAACTCCTGCCCATCCAGGATAAAGTTCACAGACTGCGGATTCGAACTCAACACTTTCGAATTCTTGAAGATGGAGACGTAGTAATTCATCGCCTCTTCCGCTTGCGATTCGAACCATAAAAACGGGGTGATCTTTTTCATTTTATTTTTCCTTTAGGTCTGAGTTCCCTCTCCCTTTGGGAGAGGGTTAGGGTGAGGGTGATTATTATTTCTTCTTTGCATTTTCATATTCCAAATTTTCCTTTATGCGCAACTTCACCACTTGCCGAATCAACCTCAACGGAAGCGGTTTATCCAGCGGAAATTTAATCGTCCCCTTGCCATCGGCATATTGAGCAATCTCTTTGGTGAACTCTTTCGTGCCAGATGGAATCGGATACATCGAAACATGGCTCTTCCACCCGCCAAAGTGAACCAAATTCTTTCCGTTCAACTCGAAACAGGCAAGTTGATAACTGATCCTCTCTTTCGCTTTAGGCGCGGCGGAGCGAATCGTCTCTCGGATTTTCTGCACATACGCTTGCGACTGCTCAGGGCAGGCTGCGATGTATTCGTCAATGGATTGGAAATTCGTTTTCGCCATGGCTACATCTCCTTCAAGAGATCATCGAGTCTCTCATAACCGTCATTGATTCCGTGCTCCATTCCAGATTGAACCATGCCATCGCGGTCGGCAACCGATTGATAGACAGAATGAATCGTGATCTTTGTCCTGTTATTGGGCAGTTCTTCCAAGTGCATCGTATCCAGCGCCACATGACCAGGCTCAGGCATCCCTTCAAATTCAAACGTTTGGATCATCAACTCTTCCGACATGGTATGGAACGCGCCTCGAAAGCCGTATTCATTGCCCTCTTGATCTTTGTGAATATAGTGATACTTCCCGCCGCTGACAGGTTCGAACTCCTTCAAAATCATTTCGTAGCCGTGCGGACCCAACCACTGTGTAAAAATTTTTGCGTCCGTGTGCGCCCTGTAAACCAACGTACGCGGCGCATCGAACTCACGCGTGATAAAAAGTTCCTGCTTGTTCGGTTCGACGGTGATGGTTGTTTTATTTTTCGAGGGCATGATATTTCTCCTTGATCAAGAAATTATTGTTTGTTCAACATGAGGACATGAAAATCTACGGTTGCCAGCCAGCCGAGATATGAAATTAACAACAGGCGGCCCACGAGTCCAGAATACACTCCAGGACCGAAGACGCCATCGGCGGGGATGGTGAAAATAAAACCGATCGTCAATGCAATCGAAACGATCGCCGTCAGGAACAGCCATTTCTTCGCCGAAGACCACTCCGCATGGCGGGCGAGGCTGAAACTTAACAGCAAGAAGGCAAGCGGCGAATAATCCAACGATGCGCCGAGGATGTGCATCTGTCCGCTCGTTGATAAATCCGCAGGCTTCGTAAAAATCGGATCTGTTTTGAAAGATCCAGCAATGAATAGACCGACGACCGCTAAAACCAGAATCGCAAGACCAATGTAACCGACGACATTCCGAACTCGTGAAAAGACTGCCGCGCCCGCGCTTGCAAGGCTGATTGCCAGGGAGGCAAACGCAAGTGACATCATCCAGCCAAATTTTCCCAATGCATATTCGCTGATAAACCGCCAGGTGGGGTCGAATTCGGGTTCGAGCGCGTGCAGGCTGACAAGGAGCAGGAGGAATAAACCTCCAGAGATGATGGACACGCGCGCGGCGTTCACTTCAAATCCAGACACAGGTTTGGCGCCAAGGGACTTGGTCATGTCAATTCTCCTTTTTCATTTTTTCCAAAACATTGTCGAGACGTTCATACCGCTCGCTCCACATCCGCTCGAATGGCGTGACCCAATCGAAGATGGGCTTGAGACGTTCCGCGTTGACTCGATACAGACGCCGACGCCCGACCCGCCTCTCTTCCACCAATTCAACCTGCTTCAACACCCCCAAGTGTTTACTCACCGACGGCTGGTTCCAGCCAAGCCGTTCGACGATCTCATTGACCGAGAGTTCTTCCGCGCCCATCGCTTGGATCAGTTGACGGCGCTTCGGTTCAGCCACGGCGTTGAATGGATCGTAAGTCGTCGGTGTTCGCGCCATGACCAATATTATATTCCTATATCGGAATATGTCAATGGGCAGATTTTAGGACGCATGTTCTATTCTGTCAAGAGGCAATTTCCCTTGACTTCCCCTCCCCTCAAACATAAAATGGACATCACAATTCAACGGGCAACAGGGAAGAGACTCAAATGTAGTGACGACTTCAGTCGTCGGGTATTCAGCGACTAAAGTCGCTACTACAAAGAGCGCCGAAGGTGCAAATCTGGGACAGGCGAAACCAGATGAATCTCTCAGGCAAAAGGACCCTGCCCCGCATCATCTCTGGAAAGTTTGATTGTCACGCAGTTGAATTGCGTGGCATCAATACCGACGGTGTAAATTTAGTCGAATAGTCTGATCGTCACATGGTCTCGTAGTCCAATGCTTCGGGCTACGCGGCTACTCGACCAACAGACCAAATGACTAAATAATCTCTCAGGTCACATTACAGAGGCGCGCGATGAATTTCGTGCGCCTTTTTGATTCGCCAAACCGTAACGCGACATTCATGTCGCCCTACACCAAAAGGAGATTGACGCTATGAACACCCCCTCCAACCTGAAATATGCAAAATCAGACGAATGGTTCGACCCCGCGACGGGCAAGGTCGGCATCAGCGACTATGCCCAGAATCAACTCTCGGATATCGTCTTCATCGAAATCTTTGTCGAGGCAGGCGAAACAGTCGAAGCGGGCAAAGCGATCGCTTCTGTCGAATCGGTGAAAGCATCCTCGGAGATCTATTCTCCCGCCTCGGGCAAAGTCGCGGCGGTGAACAAGGACCTCGCCAACAAGCCCGAAACCATCAACACCGATCCCTTCGGCGAAGCGTGGATGATTCAACTCGAAGGCGCCTCCGCTGGCGATGTGATGGACGCCACGGCGTATGAGAAGCATTGCGAAGAGCGATCACATTAATCAGTAGGGGCGGAGCATGCTCCGCCCCTACCATTCGAGGCAATTATGACCTACATCCCCATCTCCCCTCACGAACGCGACGAAATGCTGGCGACGGTCGGCGTCAAATCGCTCGATGACTTGTTCACAGCCATCCCCGCCAAACACCGCTTCCCGAAATTGAATCTCCCCCCCGCGTGGACCGAAATGGAAGCGCTCGAAGAATTGACCAACATCGCCAACGCCAACGAGAACGTGCGCGGCGACCTGATCTCATTCCTCGGCGCGGGCATGTACAACCATTACATTCCGTCAGTCGTTGACCACATGCTCAGGCGCGGCGAATTTTACACGGCGTACACTCCGTACCAGCCAGAGATCTCGCAAGGCACACTGCAAGCCGTCTTTGAATATCAATCGCTGATGGCGGCATTGACTGGCATGGAAGTCTCGAACGCCTCGCACTACGACGGCGCGACCGCCACAGCCGAAGCCGTCAACCTTGCGTTCGCACAGTATCGCGGCAAACGCCGCAAGGTGGTCATCTCCCCCACGGTTCATCCGCAATATCGCGCAGTGATTCGCACCTACACACAAGGCATGGACATCCAACTCGTCGGCGATGCGGCGGACGCGGAACTCGATTCGGACCCCAGCGACCTGCTCGCACATGTGGACGATAACACCTGCCTCGTCATCGTGCAGTATCCCGACTTCTTCGGGCGCGTGTACGATTACACAAAATTCATTGACGACGTTCACGCCAAAGGCGCTTTGGTGTGTGTCGCGGCGAACCCCACCGCCCTCGCAATGTTCAAGACTCCCGCCTCGATGGGCGCGGACATCGTTGTCGGCGATGGACAACCGCTCGGCATCCCGATGTGGTTCGGCGGACCCAGCGTCGGATTTTTCACGACGCGCAAGCAATACGTCCACAAGATGGCAGGACGACTCGTCGGCGAAACGGTGGACAGCAAAGGTCAACGCTCCTACGTGCTCACGCTCACTGCGCGCGAGCAACACATCAAACGTGAACGCGCTACGTCCAACATTTGCACCAATCAAGGGCTCATCGCACTCGGCACGGCAGTCTATCTTTCACTGCTTGGCAAAAGCGGATTACGTCAGGTCGCCGAACTTTGTTATCAAAAAGCGCATTACGCGGCGAACGCGCTGAGCAAAATCAACGGATATTCGTTGGCGCACAATGAACCGTTCTTCCACGAGTTCACGCTGGTTTGCCCGCAGCCCGTCGCCGAGATCAACGCGCACTTGCTCGAACATGGCATCCTCGGCGGATACGATCTCGGTCAGGATTATCCGTCGTTGGCGAATCACATGTTGGTCGCGGTGACTGAGATGAATTCAAAAGAAGAGATTGACACGCTTGTTGAAGTGTTGTCGGAGGTGGATCATGGTTAACAGTAGCGCTTCGTCTGCGCTCAGCGCGGTGGATGTGAAAATCGTCGAGCCGACGATCTTCGACTTATCTTCACGTGGACGCGTCGGCGTACGGATGCCCGAATCAGACGTCCCTGCGGCTGAACCGCCTCCCCAACATTTGCTGCGTCCCGAACTGCCGCTTCCCGAACTCGCCGAAGTGGACGTTGTCCGCCACTACATGCGTCTCTCGAAATTCAATTACAGCGTGGACGGCGGGTTTTATCCGCTTGGCTCATGCACGATGAAATACAATCCGAAGATCAACGAAGACGTGTGCCGCTTGCCTGGATTTTTATTCACGCATCCGTTGCAACCGATCGAGACCGTGCAAGGCAATTTGGCGTTGATGTTTCAATTGCAGGAGTGGCTGAAAGAGATCGCTGGCTTCGCCGCAGTGACGCTGCAACCCGCCGCAGGCGCGCACGGAGAATTTACGGGCGTGTTGATGATGCGCGCGTATCACAAGTCGCGGGGCGACGACAAGCGCGTGAAGATGCTCATCCCCGACGCCGCACATGGGACGAACCCCGCGTCGGTGGGCATGATGGGCATGACCGTCGTGACGATTCCATCCGATGAGCGCGGCAACGTGGATTTGAAAGCGCTCGAAGCCGCATGCGACGATACGGTCGTCGGCATGATGCTCACCAACCCGAACACGCTGGGGCTGTTCGATGAAAATATCGAGAAGGTCATTGCGTTGGTGCATGGATGCGGCGGCTTGATGTATGGCGACGGCGCAAACTTGAACGCGTTGCTCGGCATTGTCCGCCCTGGCGATCTGGGTTTCGACGTGATGCACTTCAACTTGCACAAAACATTTGCCGTCCCACACGGCGGCGGCGGACCAGGCGTCGGACCCGTCGGCGTTGCGGCGCGCCTCGCAGACTTTTTGCCTGAGCCGCTCGTTGGCATCCTCGAGGAGGGCGATGAGGACAAGGACATGCCTCCGTTGTATGGGTATGTCAAGCCAGCCAAATCCATCGGGCGCATGAAAGCCTTCCACGGACATTTCGGCGGCGGCTTCGTCCGTTCGTTCACCTACATCGCCATGCACGGACCCGATGGACTCAAAGACATCGCTCAGTACGCCGTGTTGAACGCAAACTACTTGCAAGCGAGATTGCGCGGCACGTATCACATCCCATTTGACCGCATCTGCATGCACGAGTTCGTGGCGGAGGGACAATTCGAGGGAAGCGACGTACGCGCGTTGGACATCTCCAAACGACTGATGGATTACAACTTCCACCCGCCCACAAACTACTTCCCGCTCATCGTACACGAAGCGTTGATGATCGAACCGACCGAAACTGAAAACAAGGACACGCTCGATGCCTTCGCTGAGACGATGATCAAGATTGCCGAAGAAGCGAAGACCAACTCTGCCATCGTCAAGTCGGCGCCGAATAATACACAGTTTGGTCGCATGGATGAGGTCAAGGCGGCGAGGGAGTTGGTGCTGTGCTGTTGGTTGCCTGAGGGGTATGATTTGGAGGGGTAACGATTTATGTAGGGGCGACTCTATGGGTCGCCCCTACAATTGCAGGAGGTTATTTATGGCAAACGAAAAATTAGCTTTTATCAAAGGTCCGCTAAAACTTTTAGGGTTATCAGACGAATCAGTTGATAAGGTTGTTGACTTTATTTCTGATTTACTTTTCGAAAAAGACGAAAAATCATCCAAGGTTGAATTTCCATATCATCAGGTAGATGCCTTCGTTTCGCCTGCAGAATTAAATTTCTTTTTTAATCTTAAATCTGTCGTTGGGGAAACAGCACAAATATTTTCAAAGGTAAAGCTCAGCGATTTGTTCTATGCTAAAACAGGTGATTTCGGTAAAAACCGTTCATACAACAACCGAATTGACCGTAAACACGTGGATTTCCTTTTGTGCGACCCCAAGACCCTGAAACCTATTTTAGGAATTGAACTGGACGACAAAAGCCATCAACGAGCCGACCGACAAGAACGCGATGATTTTGTCAATCACGTTTTTGAAGCCGCAAAATTGCCACTGATGCATGTTTCCGCGCAAAGAAGTTATTCCCAAAGCGAACTACAATCCAAACTGTCGACTTATTTATCAGGTGATCAAATTAACAAAAAGCAATCTGAACCCGTTCAAGAAACTTCACCACGATGCCCCAAATGCGGAAGCGCAATGGTAATCAAGACAGCCAGACAAGGAAAACGCAAAGGTAAAGATTTTTGGGGATGCACGAAATATCCTGACTGTGATGGGGTTGTAAATGTTGATAAATGACAAAAGCGGCAAGGGAGTTGGTGTTGTGTTGCTGGTTGCCTGAGGGGTATGAGAGCGAGTGATCAGTGAACAGTGAGCAGTGAAGAACGAGACCTCGGAGTTCTGGCAGAACTCCGAGGTCTTTTCTCAAAATGGCGTAACTCTCTGATGCTTTTCGATTCTCACGCCGATGTATAATTCACCCACTTCAAATTTTAGGTAAACAAAACAATGTCCACTGCCATTCTTGCGCTTCTCGCGCTGATCGTAATTATCGCAATCTCAGCCATTAGGACCGACCTGAACACCGGTGTTCTGGCGGTCGCGCTTGCCTATATCGTCGGGGTATATTTCGCTGGCTTGAGCGTCAACGAAGTCTCGACCTATCTACCCGAACAACTCGTGCTGACGCTCGTCGGCGTTACTTTGCTGTTTGGAATGGCTCAGCAGAACGGCACGCTGGATCGGCTGGCTGGCATTGCGATCCGTGTCGCGCGCGGAAGACCGGCTCTGCTCCCATTCATTTTCTTTTTTCTCACGTTCGTTCTTTCCGCGATCGGACCGGGCAATATCGCGGCGGTCGCCCTCCTCGCCCCCATCGGAATGGCTGTTGCCGTGAACTCCGGAGTCAGTCCGCTGGTGATGGCGATCATGATCTGCACCGGAGCGAACGCAGGCGCTTTTTCTCCGGTCGCGCTGACCGGTATTGTCAATGTAGGTTTGATGAGCCAGATCGGGATTAACGATCCGGCAACCACTCTCCGCATTTTCTTTGTGGTGGCGGCTCTGCAGTCGGTCAGCGCGCTGGCTGCCTATTTCATCTTTGGGGGATATCGGATTTCCTCCAATTCCGTAAAAGGCCAGGCAGTCGCAACTCTGCAAGCCCAGCCGTTCGAGGCGCAACACGTGATCACCTTGCTTGCCATCCTGGCGTTGGTCATTAGCGTTATCGTCTTCAATGTCGCCGTCGTGGTCGGCGCATTCGTGCTGGCAGGCTTGCTGGCATTATTCAAATTGGGCGAAGTGGAGGTCGGACTCAAGCACCTGCCCTGGGGCGTCATATCGTTGATCGCGGGGATCAGTGTGTTGGTGGGTTTGCTGGAAACAACCGGAAGTTTGGATTTGGCGACACAGTTCATCGCTTCCTATTCGTCACCGGGAACGGTGAATGCCGTCCTAGCGTTCGCAACCGGTCTTATCTCGATTTACAGCAGTTCATCCGGCGTTGTCATGCCGACCTTTATCCCGCTTTTGCCCGGGCTGATGCAAGCCTTGGGAGGCGGAAACCTGACAGAGATGGTTGTGGCGGTGGATGTTGGCTCGCATCTGGTGGACGTTAGTCCGCTGTCTACGCTTGGGGCGTTGTGTCTTGCCGCCCTGCCGGAAATGTTCGATAAATCGGCGCTCTTTAGGCGTCTGTTGTTCTGGGGTTTGTCCATGTCGGTGATCGGGGCAGGATTGGCATTTGTTTTTCTCGATCTGTTGTAAAGAATAATTTTCCACAGCGTTGAGGTCGTATTTTCGGGCAAAGCAAAAAAGACCTCGGAGTTCTGGCAGAACTCCGAGGTCTTTTCTTTCAAATTCCCTGTTACGATTCAAGGGTCTCTTGGCACTTACTACTGTGCGCACAACACAGCAGGAGACGCCTCCCAACAATTTATGAATACACCCAACCACCCGTCTATGGACGATGCCGCGCTGGCGCGCCTTGCCCGCTCCGAGCCTGAAGCCTTCGCCGAGTTGTATCGCCGCAACGTGCAGAGCGTGTATCGCTATCACATGGCGCACACGGGCAATGTCCACGACGCGGAAGACCTCACCTCGCAGACGTTCATGGCGGCGATGGAGGGGATCAAATCCTATCGAGGCACGGCTCCCTACATCGCGTGGTTGATGGGGATCGCGTCGAGGCTGCGCGCCAGATTTTTTAGGGGCATCAAGCCTGAGGTCCCGTTGGACGCGGCGGTTCACATCCCGACCCCAGGCTTGCCTACCGATCGGGAGGCGTATCAACGCCTGCAATTGAATCAAATCCATGAGGCGCTCAAACATCTCAGCCGCGACCGCGCCGAGGCATTGATCCTGTGCTTTTTCAGCGAACTCAGTTTCACCGAAGCGGGATCCGTGATGGGCAAAAGCGAAGCGGCGGTCAAAATGCTGGTCTCGCGCGGCTTGCAAGACCTACGAACCCGAACCTCACTCGCCTTGGAGACGGACCATGAATAAAAATATCATTGACCAATTGCCCGCAGACGAGCAGCCCATCGCGTTGAAGTTGCAGGACGCGGCAAAGAAAATGAATATCCCTGCGGCATTTGAATTGGAATTGGAGAACCAACTGATGGAAAAATATAAAACGAAACACCAGCCTACGGGCTGGGCAACGTTTGCAGGCTCGTTTGGCTGGGCATTCGCCGCCGTCTGCACCCTTTTTTTGTTGAACTGGGCGATACGGACACTCGTACCCAACATTCAGCCTGCGTCGGGTGAAACTCCCGCATCGGAAATACCGTTCGGAGAAAATGTGCGCGCAGGAAATATTTGCAAAGACTCGTTGACTCTCACACACGGATTCTCGGTCTTCGTGACAAACGAGGACAAGACGGGCTTCATCGAACTGGACGAACAACGCGCCATTGGCGAATTGCGTTCGATTGCATGGTCAGCGGACGGTCAATTGGCGATAGTTGGCAACACAACGGGAAATGGCAATATCTATCTCGTTGACCTTGCCGATAACTCTCTTCGTCCTCTTGTTCCCAATTCAGAACTTGGCTATCTAATGGATGTCGCCTGGTCGCAGGACGGGAGGCAACTTGCCACCTGGTCATCGCAAAACAACAAGATGCTGTATCTTTTGAATTCCGATGGAAGCAACCTATTGAAGAAACATTTGAATGTTCAGATCTTAGGCAAGCCGCTGTTTTGGCCCGATGGAAGCAGCGTGTTATTCTACGGCGCACGATCAAACAACGCCGGTCTGTTCGAAACATTTTTGGTAGCTTCAGATACCGCTTTGATCAATTCGGCTGTGGAGGATCCAAGCAGTTATATATTTTCCCCAAACGGCTCATATCTGGCTACTATGGAATATGATCGAGAGAATGGTCAAGCCGAACTCATTTCAAGAAATCTTAGAACCTATGAGTTGGCTGTATTAGGAATATTACCGATTCCAAAAGGTTCAGGCTCCTCACTGCCAGAGACTGCAAACTTGAGTTGGTCTGCGGAGGGAACATTCCTCACTTTTGAATTTGGCAGGAGCGCGTCAGACCGCGCCATTTATCTTGCTCACGCAGACGGTTCGGGTCTCATTCGATTGGTCGACGCGGCACACGCCCCAGCCATCTCTTCCGATGGAAACTGTCTCGCTTATATCAGCAACGGACAAGTGTTCTTGCTCGATTTGAACAACATGGACTCAGCGCCTGTACTGTTAGCAGACCTGCCTGATGGACGATCGATTGCGGACTTTCGATTGGATCAATTACAGTGGCAACCGTGAACGCGCCAAAAACATGCCGATGAATCCCGCCAGCGCGTCGGCGACTGTTGTCTTGGGTATATCCATGTCGGCAGTTGAGGAAGCGCCGGAATTTTTAGAGGTCATTTTGCTTTAGAGCGTAACCTGTAGCAAAATGGTTCTTTGGTGTTTGACGAAACCCCGCTTATTCTCAAAGAACCGACAAAATTTCGCCTTTCATTGTTTCCCCGCCGCAATCCTCCAACAGGACGCGATCCACTTCGTTCCAGCGCGGCGACGCGGCGAAGGCTTGCACGCGCAGGTAATTGCCGGTCAGCCCTTCCATTTGCCAGCCTTGATCGCCCATCGCGGACGTGGACTCCCACAACACGGACATCATCTGCCCGACGAATTTCTCGCGGTAGCGTTTTGCGGATTCATCCAACGCCGCGCGCAGGATGTGATTACGCTTCTTCCGCACTTGCGGCTGGATCTGTCCCTTCATCTTTGCTGCCCCTGTGCCGGGACGCGGCGAGTACGTGAATACATGTCCGCCGGCGAAGTTCATCTCATTGACGAAATCGAGCGTCTGCGCGAACTCGTCGTCCGTTTCACCGGGAAACCCCGCGATGATGTCGGTGGTGATCGCGACATCGGGAATCATTTTACGCGCGGCAGAGACCAACTCGCGGAAGGAGCCGGACAGGGTGTTGCGACGCATCCGCTTGAGGGTGGAGTCGCTCCCCGCTTGGAGAGGCAGATGTAAGTGCGGCATGAGGCGGGAATTAGTCCACAAGGAAAAGAAATCTGCATTCAAATCCCATGGTTCGAGCGAGGAGAGTCGCAAGCGCGGCGCATCCGTTTCGCGGAGGATCGCCTTGATAAGTTCGGTAAGATGCGAGTCGAATTCATACCCCCACGAGCCGAGATGGACGCCGGTTAACACGATTTCCTGCGCGCCGCCATCGAGCGCGAATTGAATATCTTGAATCACATCGGCGACGGCGCGACTGCGCGCTTCGCCGCGTGCGACGGTGGTGATGCAAAACGTGCATTGATTGTTGCAGCCGTCCTGCACTTTGATGAAGGCGCGCGTGCGGCGATGCAGACCGGGAAGCGGAACGCGGGATAAAGGCTCAAGGTCGAACGCCGCAAGTGGAAGGTCGAGAACGTCGGCGACAAGATGATCTTTACGATCATTGGAAATGGCGCGCGCGACGTTCGGAAGTTTCAGCGCTTCATTGGGTTGTAGCGTCGTCCAACAGCCGGTGGCGACGATCTCGTTTACGCCGGCGCGCGCGATCTGGCGAATCTTGCCGCGCGAAACAGAAACGGCATCGTTCGTCACCGCGCAGGTGTTGACCACCGCCATCTCAGCGAGTTCAGCAGTCGCGACGATCTCATGTCCCGCCGCGCGAAAGTCACGTGCCATGCTTTCGATCTCGCTTTGGTTGAGGCGGCAACCGATGGTGTCGAGGAAGATCTTCATGGTCGTAGTGGAAAGAGAACTGTGGGCGGCATGAGGAGCATTGGAGAATTGAGACTGGAGACTTCGTACCCAATCTCTAATCTCTAGTCTCCAGTCTCTGGGTTTATGGTTGCATCACCACAAAGTTATCGAAGGATACATCCACGCCGGGTTGGGTGAACGAGCCAGCCAGCAAGCCGACATCGCCGTTGGGGAGATCGGAATCCTTCGCGCCCGCGATCAGGTTGTAGTTGATATAGAAGGTGAGCGAATCGCCGATGCAGTCGGCGCGGAGATGATTCATCGAATCCGCTTGGATCATTTCAGAGGCTTGCATCTCGGTCACGCCCAGCAAAGTAGTCCGCCCGCCGATGAACTTGCCGATGGCGTAATAGCCGTCGTTCGAGATGATGAAGAAATAATAATTCCCGTTCTGGTAGCGGCACATCAACCCGGCGCGGTTTTCCTCGGGACCGTTCAACTTGATCACGTCCGCTTCGACGCGCACATCGCGCACATCTATCTCCGGCGTAGACCAGAAATTCATTTGCGGCTGGCGGATCAACATGCGATAACCGCCGCCGTCATAATCCATAATACCGGCATCGTTGGCAAGGCGATCCCATCCGCTGGTGTTGCTCCCAAATTCATCTTGGAAGAGGACAGTTCCCGAAGGCGGCAGAGGCGTTGATGCAGTTGGCGCGGAGGCGCAGGCGGTTAAAAGAAAGAGAAAAGAAGAAAGAAAGACAATAAATTTCACGGGTCAGATTGTATCACGGCAGTTCATGGAAAATTCTGCTTCAACACCGCGTCCGCGTCGGCGCTTCCCAGATCGCGGGCACGGCTCAAACTTTCGAACGCGGCGGGTCGGTCGCCGGTTTGCAAATACAACAAACCCAAATGAAAATGGACGGACGCATTTTGCGAATCGATCGCCAGCGCGTCCAAGAGAATGCGTTCGGCTTCCACGTAACGCGCATCGAGATAGAGCAGCCAACCCAACACATCTAAATTCTGCGCGTCTTTGTCGAGCGTCACGGCGCGCTGCGCGGCAGGCACGCCGATATCATCCAACTGGATTCCCTGCCGCCCGCAAAATTCGGCAAGCGCGCGCCAATATGCCGCGTCGTCCGGCGCGAGCACGGCGGCATATTGAAACGATTCCAGCGCGAGGATAAGATCGCCGTTCAACGCGTACGCGTCGCCAAGCGAAACAAAACGCGCGGGGTTTTGCGGGTCGAGCGACGCGGCAATTTGAAATTCGATCAACGCGTCGCGGTGATTCCCGATCCGCTGGAAGTACATGCCGCGCAATCCATGCACAATGGATGAGTTGGGATCCAACTCCAGCGCCCGATTCAACGCCTCGCTTCCCTCGCGACCGTTCTGCTGGTTCGCCTCTCCCAGCCATGCCCACGCCTCGGCATTTGTATCGTCCGCGCCAACGGCGGATTCAAAAGCGACGCGCGCCAACTTCCATTCGTTCACCGAAGCGAGCCCCGCGCCGACGAGGACGAAGCCCCGCGAAGGCGAGTCCGTGAGGGAGGCGAGGCTCAAAGCGGAGCGCAGAGTCCGCACAGCCGGGTCAAATTGCCCGTCGAGTTGCGAAGCGAGGATCAATTCCGAGGCGGCTTGGTCGGAGTCGGTCAACGTGAGCAGGAGTCCAAGTTGATAATGCGCAGAGGCGTCATCGGGTTGATCTGCAACGTACGTTTGCAAATAGCTTGCGGCGCTGGCGTACTCTTCGCGCTCCTGAGCCGCTTTCGCAAGCCGCAGATACAGCCCGCTCGAAAAGTTTGGCTGTTCAAGCCCTTGATTCCAAATTTCAACGGCGCGCGCCGGGTCGTCGTTCAAGTAGTTGACATCGCCCCACGCCGCCCAGCCCTCGGGCGAGAGCGCGCTCTTTTTAAATGCAGTTTGATACATCGAATCGGCGAGAGGATATTTCTCGGCATGAAAGTACGCATGCCCGGCAAGTTCGTACAGGTCGGCGCGCCACGGCAGGCGCTGAGCGGCGCGCAAATAATGCTCCGCGACTTCGCTGTAGGATTTCGCCGTCTGAGCCTGACGCAACTCGGAATAGCCGCCGAGAATTACAGGCGCGATCAGAGCCGCCAAGAGCAACAAAAGAACAAGGAAGTTACGCCACCCGCGCCGCATGGAATCAATTATAGCCGTCAGAATCTTTGCGAGCGATTAAAACACGGCAGCCAAAGAGACCGCTGAGATCATTGAGAGGAATCTCGCGGCGCTCTGTGGCTTATGGCACGGCATTCGCCGCGCCGAATCTTCATGCACTTGTAACCAACGATTTACGACAGAAATCTTCAAGTGGAATATAATCGCAGTTGATATGGACGCCACTTTAAATCAGTTTTTCAACGTCCTGACCGAACCTGAAGGCAGCCTGATCTATCACCTCATTTTGGTGTTTTCCATCGCGGGCGCGTTCCAGGCGGCATTCGTCCATTGGCGCACAAGCGAATTTCCGCAAACCCGGCGGACGCTGTTCGGGTTGGGACTTCTGCTCTTCGCTCAACTATCGCTCTTCGTCATCGGGGCAATCGGCGCGCAAGGTTTGATCAACCTGCCCGTCATTCTCCCGCCATTGGACAGGGCGTTCACGCTCTTTTCGCTCTTATGGATGCTCTGGCTGTGGAACTTTCCGGAGCCAAGCCGCGCCGCCGACGCCGCCACCGGACTGTTGAGCCTGCTCATCGCCGCCGGTCTTGCGCTCGCGCTGGTCGCGTACGCGCAGGAGCCAAACCGCCCGCCATATAACGTGACCATCAACGATGGCTTCTGGCAACTCGCCAGCATTGCGGTCGCCGTCTTCGGGTTGTTCCTGCTCGGCATACGCCGTCCAAACGGATGGGGCTATGGCTTGGCGGTGTTCGTGTTAGCCTTTACCGGACATTTACTGCACATGATCCTTGGTCGCTTCGACGGGGATTTTCCCGGCGCGGTGCGGCTGGCATATCTGGCGGCGTTCCCACTATTGATGACGCTTCCCCAACGCTTCCCTGCGCCGGTCGCCGCGATGACCTCGATCAAAACGCACGCGCCCGTAGACGAACGCCGTCGTTACAGCACAGACCCAAAAACCTTCCACGCGCTGCTCGGGCTTGCGGGCGAATCCAGCGCGGACAAATTGAGCGAGGCGATCACGCGCGCCATCGCCCAGACCATGCTCGGCGACCTGTGCTTTTTGATCTACCTCACCGATAACAAGAACCAGATCCAAATTGCCAGCGGATACGACCTCATCCGCGAAGAGGTGTTGGAAGGCGGGAGCATGAATAAGAGCATGATCCCCATGCTCACCAATTCTTTGCAACGCGGGCGCCCTCTGCGGCTCCCATCGAGCAGTACCTCCGCCGACATCAAAGGGCTGAGCGATCTGCTCGGGTTGGCAAGCCCCGGTCACATTTTGAGCGTGCCCATCGTCACACCGGAAAAAGATTCGCTCGGCGGCGTGTTGCTCCTTTCGCCATATTCGAACCGCTTGTGGAGCGCGGAAGACCAGGCATTCCTCTCGAATATTGCGGTTTCGCTCGTCCCCATCATCCAGCGCGGACAAAAGTTGACCTCGCTTGAACAAAAGGGCGAGCAGACGCGTCAAGCCCTCGATGTGGCGCAGTCGCGCATCACCGACCTTGAGCGGCAGAATCAAGACCTGCTCAAACAAATTGACGCTGTGCGCGACGACGCGCAGGAAGGTCTATCGCAAGCGGAGAATCTCGCTGAGATGACTCGCATGCAAGAAGAAGCGCAAAAAGCCATCGAACGCCTCAAACAGGAAAACGAATCGCTGCGCGGCGGGAAAGGCAAGGTATCCGCTTCGGGACAAATGGAAAGCGAACTCCGCCTCACATTGGAGGAAGTTGCCCGCCTGCAAAACCAACTGGCGGAAGCCAACATGCGCATGGTGGAACTCGAAAAAGGAACCTCTTCTACGCGCTCTTCGGAACAGGCGGAGGTCGTCGCTTCGATCTCGCAAGAATTACGTCAACCCATGTCATCCATTGTGGGCTACACAGACTTGCTGTTAGGCGAGTCGGTGGGCATCCTCGGCGCGTTGCAACGCAAGTTCGTCGAACGCATCAAATCCTCCACCGAGCGGATCGGCAATCTCATCGAAGACTTGATCCAAGTGACCACGCTCGAAACCGGGCTGAGTGAACTCAAACCCGAAGCGGTGGATCTGAACCTGATCATTGACAACGCCATGTCGTACACCAGCAGTCAGGTGCGCGAGAAGAATATTACGCTTCACCTCGACCTGCCGAAGAATATGTCTCCCATCCATGCCGACCGCGAAGCCCTGCAACAGATTTTGATCCACCTCCTGCAAAACGCGGGATCAGCCTCCCCGTTGGAAGGAACCGTGCATTTACGCGTCCAGACGCGGTCGGAACAGGGAAATGAATACGTGCTGATCCAAGTTACCGATTCAGGCGGAGGCATCCCAGCCGAGGATGTGGGACGCGTCTTCACCCGCCTCTTCCGCGCGGACAATGTGCTGATCCAAGGGGTCGGCGATACCGGCGTTGGACTCTCCATCGCGAAGACACTGACCGAAGCGCAAAAAGGACGCATCTGGGTCGAGACCGAAGCGGGAGTCGGCTCGACGTTCAGCGTGCTGTTGCCCATTGCGCGCAACGTTCCAACGCGTGCCGCGGAGTTTTAGTCATGCAAGCCCTGAAACAAATTGGGGGCGGGTTGATCATCGCCATCGTTTCCATCATTTTTGTCGTCGGCGGAATCTCGCTGGCGATCGCCGAATCAAGAACTTCCCCTCCAGCTCAGATCACAGCCATCGTCCCTGTTACGCCGACCCTGCAACTGATTTTCCCCACATCCACGTTTCCTTCCACCTCAACACAACCGGTCATTTTCACCGAAACTTCCACCGCGACGCTGACGATGATGGCAACATTTACGCAACAGATCATCTGCACGCCGCCCAACGGATGGTTTCAGATCGTCGTTGCAACAAACGACACCATCTACACCCTCGCTCAACGATACAAAACCAGCGAAGACGCGTTGAAGAACGGAAACTGCCTGCCCTCCTACGAACTTCAGATCGGCATGTTGCTGTACGTTCCGCCTGTCGTCGCGACGGTTCCGCCCATCGTGTGTGGACCTCCTCCAACATGGGTCAGAGCCTACGTTGTCCAACCGGGCGATAACCTTTACCGCATCTCGTTGTTGTACCGAACAGAAGTATCGCAGTTACAGTCGGCGAACTGCATGGGCTCTTCTATCACCATTTATAGCGGGCAACGATTATGGGTTCCCAACGTGGCGACTAGCACGCCAAAACCCGGCTCGACGTTGATTTTCCCATCGTCCACCGCCTCATCCACGATCACGGCGACCTTCACGCTGACCGCCTGGCCCACCGCTACAACACAATTTATCCCGACCGCCTCCCCATCGCCCATGCCAACCGCCACGCTCATGCCATCCGCGACAAACACCTCCGCGCCAGTGATCACACCCACATCGTCGCTTACGCCGTTCCCCACTCCATGAAGAAAAGTTTCGGGCTATTCATCATCGCAAATCTCTTGCTTGCCGGATGCGCCTCCAGCGCGCTCCCAATGGGACAACCCACCTCGCCCTACGCGCTGGTGACGGTCGCGCCGAACGCCTCGCCCACCCCGACTCCGTTCCAGCCCATCCCTTGGACTCAAACCCCGGCGTTTCTTTCGCAACTTGCGGCTGATTCATCCACTTCGACCGCTACGCCCACCGCGCCGACTCAGACCGAAGTCCCGACTCTCGATGCGAACTTCCTCATCAACACGGTCGCGCCGCTTCCCACCTTTGAAAGTCAAGTGCTCAACAACGGACAGGACACGGTCAACTTTTTGCTCATCGGCTCAGACCGCCGCTCGCAAACCGGCTCGACGCGCACCGACACGATGGTGGTTGCCATCCTGCGCCCAAACGAGGGACAAGTTTCGCTGATCTCAATTCCACGCGACTTGTGGGTTTCGATCCCCGGTTATGAAAATAATCGCGTCAACACAGCCTATCAACTCGGCATTTCCACCGGCTACCCCGGCGGCGGTCCGGGCTTGCTCAAAGACACCATCCAATACAACCTCGGCATCCGCATTGACCACACCGCCATGGTGGACTTCAACGGCTTCAGCAAGATCGTCAACACCCTCGGCGGCGTGGATGTGCCAGTGGTGTGCTCGTACACCGACTGGCGTCTGATCGACCCGAGTTACGATCCACAGAACGAGAACAACTGGCATTTATACACGGTCCAGCCCGGTGTCATCCACATGGACGGCGACCTCGCGCTTTGGTACGCGCGCTCGCGCCAAAAATCCAACGACTTCGACCGAGGCAGGCGTCAACAGGAAGTGTTGCGCGCTCTGTTCGTGCAAGCCCTGCAAACTAACACGTTGACGCGCATCCCCGAACTTTACAACGATTTGAAGGATTCCGTCGAGACCGATCTGGGACTCGGCGACATCCTGCAACTTTCGATCTACGCGCCGAAGATGACCAACGCGGACATCCGCAGTTATTACATCCGCCCGCCCATCGTCAACTCGTGGATCACCAGCGGCGGCGCGTACGTTTTATCGCCCGATCAAGAATTGCTCCAGCAAATGCTGGCGGAAGCGTTATCCCCGTCGGTCAAAGCCCCCGAGCGGCAGGCAATTGTCATTGACGTGATGAACGGCACGACCATCCCCGGCTACGAAACGCTCGCCGCCACGCGTCTCAACTACGCGGGCTACGAGACTCACATCATCCCCTCCGAACGGCAGGACTACGCCTACTCCGTGTTGATTGACAAAACCGTTGTGCAAGACCGCAACTTCAGCGCCCCGATCCTCAACGTGATGGGCATGTTACCCAACAACCTGATCTCCGCCTCCAACCCAAACAGCGCTTCGCACTACCTGTTGATTCTGGGATATGACTACCAGCCGTGTTTCCGACCTGAAAATTTGGGAGAATAAACGGCGGCGGGAGTCTATGCCGTGATCGGGTTGGCATTACTTTGGGCGGCGCTGGCGAATTATTTGGAGAGTCGGAAGTATAAATAACCCCTCCCGCCCTATCGGGCACCCTCCCCAAATCCGATATGAAGACTTTGGTCTCATGAATATTTTTGATGTCGGATTTGGGGAGGGCTGGGGAGGGGTCACAATAGATTCAACAGCATACCCCTGGGTATGCGCGGTTGACATTCCTCAGCGGAAGCGCTATACGATTAAGCGATGATTTGTCCAATAGAGGTAGAAAGGATCTGGAAATGTCGAAATCAATTGTTGAACAACCGCCCAGCAAGATGCTGCGGCTCGGATTACGCCTGCCGCTTTGGCTTTACCGCCTGAACTTAGGCTGGCTTTTAGGAAACCGCTTTTTGATGTTGACACACACAGGCAGGAAGAGCGGAGTGGCGCGTCAGAGCGTGATCGAAGTAGTTCAGCACGACAAGGTATCGGATGTCTTTTATGTCGTCTCAGGCTGGGCGGAGAAATCGGACTGGTATCAAAATATCCAGAAATCGCCGAAGGTCGCGGTCCGCGTGGGCAGGAGGAAGTTCAAGGCAAATGTAAAGTTCATTCCATTGACGGAAGAAATCAAGATCATGGAAGGGTATGCTCACGACCATCCGACGGCATTCAAAGAATTGACCTCGCTCTTTCTAGGTGAACGCATGAAAGCCGACAGCGATTCCGCTCGCCGCGTCGCGGAAAAAATGCCGATGGTAGCTTTTTATCCAGAAGGAACAAGGGCCTAACGCGCTAAAGAGATAAACACATCCTCCAGCGTCGGCTCGCCGACAAGCACATCTTTCACATTGATGTCCTTCCCCCTCAACGCCCTCAATACTTCTTCTTTCTTCCCTTCGACTGTGCTCAGGGCAGGCTTTCTTCTTTCCGTGATCGTCCTCAAATGATCCCCCGCCAGCGAAACACTCAAAACACCATCTACTGAAGGCAACACATCCAGCCCTTTTTCCAGCGGCTCGGCATAGACCTCCCACACGTCGCCAGCGATAATATTCTTTTTCAAATTTGAGGGCGTGTCCATCGCAAGCAATTTGCCATCACGCATAATGCCGACGCGTTCGCAGTATTCGGCTTCGTCCATGTAGTGTGTCGTCACGAGAATCGTCACGCCGCTTTCGGCGAGTTGGTAGATCAAGTCCCAGAAGGCGCGGCGCGCGGTGGGGTCAACGCCAGAGGTGGGTTCGTCTAGAAATAATAATTTCGGCTCATGCACCAATGCGATTCCCAACGCCAGCCGCTGACGCCAACCCGCGGACAAAGAACGCGTCAGCGTGGAGTCATGCCCACGAAGCCCAACCAGCTCCAACGTCCGCGCGATGCGGGCTTTGTCACGAATCCCATAGACGCCGCCGTAAAACGTCAAATTTTCCAGCACGGTGAGATCATCATAGATCGCAAACTTTTGCGACATGTATCCCGCCCGCGCGCGCACCTGCTCGCTTTGTTTGAACGCGTCGAATCCAAGCACGGTGGCGTTGCCCTCGCTCGGTGCGAGCAATCCCAACAACATGCGAATCGTCGTCGTCTTGCCCGAGCCGTTCGGACCAAGATAGCCGACTACTTCGCCCGCGTTGACTTCAAAGTTGACATGATCCACCGCGACGAAATCGCCGAAGCGCCGCGTGAGATTTTCGACTTTGATCACTTCGCTCATTTGGACTCCGACCCCCCTCTTATCCCCCCATCTTGTTCAAGATGGGGGGACGAAAGTGCGATAAAGACATCTTCGAGGACGGGATTCGCCGCGCGCAGTTCATCCACTTGACCACCTCCGCTTCGTATCGCGGACTTCAGCCTGCTCAGCGCTTCGTCGGCTTTTCCCGCCCGTACGCGTATGTGCAGACGGTCACCGAACGCTTGCACGTCTTCGACGGCTTCATCGTTGTGTGCGATGTGACGAAGAAGATTCAACGGCGAGCCGCGCAGTTCAAGGATGCGATTGTTGAGCCGCGCCCGCAGATTCGACGGCGTATCTTCGGCGATGATTTTTCCGCTCTTCATAAAACCAACACGATGGCAACGTGAGGCTTCGTCCATGTAGGGGGTGGAAATTAAAACTGAGACTTCACCCTCACCCCTAGCCCCTCTCCCGCTGGGAGAGGGGGACGATACGAGTTTAATCACCAACTGCCAAAAATCCTGGCGCGTGACGGGGTCAACGCCAGTAGTTGGTTCATCGAGGAGGAGGACGCGCGGTTTGGTCACTAGCGCGGAGGCGAGACCGAGTTTTTGTTTCATGCCACCCGAGAGTTGACCCGCGCGGCGGTCTTTGAATTTTTCGAGCCCGACAAATTCGAGAATCTCCAGCGAGCGCGGAAGCCACTCGTTCGATTTGAGACCACGCGCTTCGGCAAAGAAGCGGATGTTTTCCAGCACGGTCAGATCTTCGTAGAGGGAGAATCTCTGCGAGAGGTAGCCGAATTGCGCGCGGGCTTGCTCGGTCTGTTTGTTGATATCGTAGCCGCAGATGTTGATCTCGCCTGCGTCGGCTTTGAGCGCGCCGACGAGCAGACGCATCGTAGTCGTCTTTCCCGCGCCATCCGCGCCGACGAGCCCATAGATTTCACCCGCTTTGATTTGCAGGGAAACGCCGTCCACGGCATGAGTGTCGCCGAAGGATTTGTGGAGGCCACTTGCTTGAACGAGGTGATTCATGACATGACTATTGTTCTTGAATACTGGTGGTTTCGATACGTGACGGTGCGCTTCGTCTGCGTTCGTCGCAAAGAGCGCTTCTCACTCCGCTCAGCGCGAGCCGCCCCTACTCAACCACCGAAATTACAAATTACTTGAATTCAACATCCGCTGGCATACCGATCTTCAATTTGCCTTCGCCATTTGTCACTTTCAATTTGACGGCGTAGACCGTTGAACTGCGTCCTTCGACAGTTTGCACGTTGCGCGGAGTGAACTCGGCTGAATCGGCGATATGGATGACTTCGGCGGTGAATGATTGATTCGGGAATGAATCAACGGTTACAGTGGCGCTCTGTCCAAGCGAGATGTTGCCGTATTGATCTTCGGGAACGTAGACGGTGATGGTCAACTCGTTGAGGTTTGCCATCGTCAACGCGACCGCGCCAGGTTGGACAAATTCGCCAGACTCGATGTTGCGTGTGAGGATGATTCCATCCATGGGCGCGTAAACGGTGAGTTTAGAAGTTTGTGTGTCAAGCAATGCAAGGTTCGCTTCGGCAGTTTTGACGGCGGCTTCGGCTTGCCCCATGGCAGCTTTGGCTTGGTCGAGAGATTTCTGCGCGGCGACGACGGTTGGCGAATCGAGTCCCGTTTGCAGGGCGCGGAGATTGTCTAGGGCGGTGTTGTAAATTTCTTGTGCAACGATGTATTTTGCGCGGGCTTCGAGCAAATCTTGCGCGCCATCGGTTGTGAGCGCGTCGTCGTAAGCGGACTGCGCGTCTTCGAGGACGAGTTCGGCGTCGTCGAGTTGGGTTTGGGCGGCGTCACGCAAGTCTTGCCCGTTTGTTGCGGATGAAGTTCGGTCGTATGCGACTTTGACGTTTTGATACGCGGCGCGCGCTTGCGCCAACTCCGATTCGATTTCGACAAACGATTGACCGACGCCCTTTTGCAATTCGTCCATCTTGTTGAACGCTTCATCCAATTTGACGCGTGCCGCGTCCACGTCGGCTTGTGCGGCGGCGAGACGTTCATCTTTTGCGAAATACCACGAGGGCAAATCGTATCCGCCTGAATTCGATTCAGCCCAGACGGTCGTTCGATTAGCGCGTTCGGCGGCGAGGGCGGCGGATAATGCCGCGTCGTATTGGCTCTGCGCGGACGCGTAGGCGGCAGTGGCAGTGTTGAGGGCGGATTTGGCAGAGTCGGCTTGGGCGGACGCGACGGCTCGTTGGGCGGCGAGCAGGCTCCCGTCGAGAGAAAGAAGCGGTTGTCCCGCAGTGACGGTTTGTCCTTCTTCGACGAGTACATCCGCAACCTTCCCAGCCAATTCAGGCGAGACGTTGACGATCACCGATTCAATCGTGCCTGAAGCTTTGAGCTGTCCGTTTTCTTTGGGCGTCAACGCGCGGAACGCGTAATAGCCGATCGTGGACAGCACGATCAACGCGACGATGATTCGAACAGCGAGAGGTGGTTTGTGCATGTTGGACTCCTAATCTAAACGTTTGCGGAAGCGCAGGGCGGCGAGGGTCATGATGCCGACCGCGAAGATGGACATGGCGATCACGTCGAATTGAATTTGTTCGAGACCGACGCCTTTGAGTAACAGCGAACGGATGATGACGAGGTAATAACGCAAGGGCATGAGATAGGAAAGCCATTGCAATATTTTGGGCATGGCTTCGAGCGGAAAGAAAAAGCCTGAGAGGAAAATGCTTGGCAAGAGAGTCATCCACACGGTGAGCATGGCTTCTTGTTGTGTGTTGGCGATGGTGGAGGCGAGCAAGCCGATGCCAAGACCTGTAACGAGGAAAACGCCTGATAGCAGAATGATGAGTCCGAGGTCGCCGCGAATGGGCACACCGAACCACCAATGCCCCACCGCGAGGACTTCGATGGTGTTAAAGAATCCAAGCGCGACGTAGGGCGTGAGTTTGCCGACGATCAATTCCCAGGGACGTATCGGCGTGACGATGAGTTGCTCGATGGTGCCGCGTTCACGTTCACGCACTACGGAGGTGGCGGTGAGGATCGCCGCGATGGCGTACAGAATCATGCCGATCACGCCTGGAATCATGAAGTGCGCGCTGATCAGGTCGGGGTTGAACCAGACGGTCGTGCGGACTTCGACGGGCGACTGGACGCGCAGGTTCATGCCGCTCCGCTCGAATTTTTGCAACAGAATCTTGGAGGCGTGCGCCTGTCCGATCAATTGCGAGGCGGCAAGCGCGGTGGAAGCGCTGGTCGGGTCGGAGCCATCGAGGATGAAGGCGATTTGGGCGTCGCCTTCGGCAAGCCTTTGGGCGTAATCGGGCGGGATGATGACCGCCGCGCGGGCGTCTCCCGCGAGGATTAAGTCTTCGATCTCCGATTCCGATTCGACCGAGTAGGCGATGCGGAAATAATCTGCCGCTCGGTACGATTCGAGCAGGGCACGCGATTCCACGCTTTGACTTCGGTCCAGCACGGCGAGCGGGACATTACGCACGTCGTTGGTGGCGGAATAGCCTAGCAAGAACAATTGCATGATGGGAATGACGATGATCATCGCCAGCGTGCGCGGGTCGCGGAAGATTTGGATGAATTCCTTGCGGATGATGGAGAGGAGGCGAGTATTCATGCGGGCTCCAAGGGGAAAAAAGTAATCAGTAATCAGTGAGCAGTAGGGTGAGAGATACGAGTTACGAGATACGGGATTACGTGTCTACATGTTTACGTGTCTACTTGTTTCCTACTCGACAGGTTTGAGAATGCCATGCAGGAAAATGTCCACGTATGCCTCTTCGGTGTTTTTGGGCATAAGTTTGCCGATGATGGAGTTGGAGATCAACATGTCGGTTACGATGTAGCTAAGGCAAACGCCGATGAAGGAACGCATCAACAGCGCGGGGTTGGTCACGCGCAAGTCCTTGCGACCTTTGATCACGCGCTCAAGGATAGGCAACACCTTGGGAGCGATCTCGCGCAGTAACGGTACGCCATGTTTGCCTTTGAACTCGACCAGTTCGATGAACATGAGGTTGATGAACTCGGTCCGCTTCCCCATTTCCGCAATGACAAGGTGAATGGCGTTCCTGAAAAAATCCTCCACCGTCTCCCCCTCCGCCGCAAGGATGGCAGGCAGGATTTGTTTGTAGGGGTGCTTGTCAATGATGATGCCTTCGAAGATCTCATCCTTGCTAGAGAAATGGTTGTAGATTCCGCCGAGGGCAATGCCGACCTTGTCTGCGATCTGGCGCATGGATGTGGCGGCGTAACCTTGTTTGAGGAACAACTCCATCGCCGCGTCTTCGATGGCTAGGCGAGTCGCTTCGCCTTTTTTGAGTTTTTCTGGGGGCATGAACAACTCCAAATAAAAAATGAACGATCGTTCGTTTTTCATTGTAGCCGAATTAGATGGGCTTTGTCAAGGAGGAAAAACTCAAATGGTAAAATCGTTTTCATGCTCCCCCTCTCGGACGTGGAAAAATACATCCGCACGCACCTGCGTTACAACGTCACCGTGAATTTGCTGGATGGAACGTTTTTCGGCTTGGCGCTCGGCTTCGGTTCGTTTGCGACGATCATCCCGCTCTTTGTCACCCATCTAACTGACTCCGCCATCCTCATCGGACTGGCGCCTGCGTTTCACTCCGTCGGCTGGCAGTTGCCGCAATTGTTCAACGCGGGACAGATCGCGCGAGCGCGCGAGTACAAACCGATCGTGTTGCGGAACACGATTCACGAACGGATTCCGTTCATTGTGTTAGGGCTCACCGCGTTTCTAATTCCGTGGATCGGAATCAAGCCCGCGTTATTCGTCACCTTTTTAGCGCTCGCCTGGCAGGGTATCGGCGGCGGGTTTAGCGCGAACCCGTGGACCAGTCTCGTCTCGAAGATCATCCCGCCCGAATCACGCGGGACATTCTTCGGGATGCAAGGCGGACTTGCGAATCTCGCCATCAGCGCTGCCGCGGTCGGCGCGGGGTATTTGCTGGATGCGGTCGCGTTCCCGAATAATTTTGGAATCAGTTTTCTGATCGCAAGCGGATTTTTCGTCGGGTCGTATGCCGCGCTAGCGAAGACACGTGAGCCTCGGGACGAGAAAAAGGTCGTTTCAGCGGAGCAGGTCCACTTTTGGAAAGACGCGCAGTTCATCCTAAAAAAAGATCGGAACTTCAAGTGGTTCCTCGTCACGCGCTTCTTGATGATGTTCGCCACGATGGGCTTTGGCTTTTACATCCTGCTCGGCTTGCGCCGCTTCAACATGGACTCGGTCACTGCGGGTTATCTCACCGCCGCGCTGACGCTCGCGCAAACATTCGCCAATATCGGCATGGGCTGGCTCGGCGATAAGATCGGTCATCGCGCGATGTTGATTCTTGGCACGGCTGCGTCGGCGCTGAGTTCCATCGTCGCGTGGCTCGCGCCGTCAATCGGATGGCTGTATCCCGCGTTCATTCTTTCGGGCATTGGCAACGTGGCGCTCTGGACGATCGGCATCACTTTTACGGTTGGCTTTGGCAACGACGTTGAACGCCCCACGTACATCGGCTTATCGAATACGCTCATCACGCCCGCGACGATCACCGCGCCGATTCTCGGCGGCTGGTTAATTGATCGATTCGGTTTTGAATCCACATTTGGGTTGGCGACGATCATTGGAATCGTGACGATGGGAATTTTGATTCTGGTTGTGAAAGACCCAAAGCCCAACATCTCGTTTCGAGAGCAAACAAAAGGAGATTGACATGAGCCTCATTCAAGAAAAAACTCGGCAAGCGATCGACATTCTCAAAGAACAAGAGACCGACCTGTGGCTCACGTTCGTGCGCGAGACCAGCGGCGTACGCGATCCCGCGCTCGATTTCCTCATCGGCGACAACGACCTCACATGGTTCTCGGCGTTGATCGTCACGCGCAACGGTGAGCGCCTCGCAATCGTCGGCAATCTCGAAAAGGAAGCCATTCAACAATTGCAAGTCTTCGACGAAGTTCTCGGATACGACTCTGCCGTGAGCGGACTCATGCGCGACACGGTCGCACGCTTCAACCCCGACCATATTGCTGTCAACACTTCCCGCAACAACGTCCACGCCGACGGTTTGACTCACGCCATGCACGGATTCCTCCAAGAGTATCTGGCTGGTACGCCGTACGCCGAACGACTCGTCAGCGCGGAGCCGATCATCAACGCCCTGCGCGGGCGCAAAACCCCAACCGAACTGGCGCGCATCCGTAAGGCGGTTGAAATCACCGATGAGATCTACAAAAAGACCTTCGACTTCATCAAGGTCGGGATGACCGAGATCGAAGTCGGTGAATACATGCTCAAACTCGCAAAGGAATACGGCGTTGGGCTGGCTTGGCCCCAGGAGAACTGCCCCGCCGTTAATTCAGGTCCGAACAAAGTGGTCGGACACAACGGACCCACCGAGATCAAGATCGAACGCGGGCATATCGTCCATTTCGATTTCGGAGTCAAATACGAAGGCTATTGCTCCGACATTCAACGCGTGTGCTACGTTCTCCGCGATGGCGAAATGCAAGCGCCGCCCGAAGTCCAGCGCGGATTCGACGTCGTCCGCGCCGCCATCGAACAATCACGCGCGGCGATGAAAGCGGGCGCGACGGGCAACTCCATTGACGTGATCGCGCGTGAGGTCGTCGTCGACTCTGGCTATCCAGAATTCATGCACGCGCTTGGTCATCAACTGGGGCGCGTCGCGCACGACGGCGGCGCGTTGCTGGGTCCGCTGTGGGAAAAATACGGCGATTCGCCGAATCAGAGATTGGAAATCGGTCAGGTTTACACGATTGAACCGCATGTCATCGTCCCTGGGTATGGCTGTGTCGGGCTGGAGGAAGATGTGACGCTAACAGCGAACGGCGCGGAATACCTCGGCAAGGCGCAAACAGAGGTTGCGCTGATCACAGGATAATCGCATGAAATATCTCTATCGCATCCTCCTTGCCTTTGTTCTGCTGATTGGCGCCGCTTGGCTTGCGAAGAAGATCCAAGTTTCACAACCTCCGAGTGGAGAACCATATCAAGTAGTCCCGAATTGGCCCCGCTTGCCTGAGGGAGTGAGAATTGGTCAAGTTTCTGGCATCGGCATAAATTCAAGGGGCGACGTGATCGTCTTCCACCGCGCAGACCGCGTTTGGGGCGGAGAGGATTTTGGATTGGACTTTATCTCCTCTCCCACAGTATTCGTTCTCGATGATGAAACAGGCGAACTGCTCGACAGTTGGGGCGAAGATATGTTTGTCATCCCACATGGTTTGACGATAGACCACGAAGATAATCTCTGGATAACCGACGTGGGATTACATCAAGTTCTAAAATTCGATTCATCTGGCAACCTGCTGATGACTCTCGGGGAACGCGGCGTTGCGGGAAACGACAACGATCATTTCAACCAACCCACCGATGTGGCGATCGCGCAAGACGGTTCTTTTTACGTCAGCGATGGATACGGCAACAGTCGCATTTCCAAGTTCTCGCCAAGCGGAGAATTTATCGAGAGTTGGGGAACGTTCGGGAATGAATCCTCTCAATTCGATACGCCTCACAGCATCGCCCTCGACCCCGCAGGTAACGTCTATGTGGCTGACCGCGGGAATGCCCGCCTGCAAATTTTCGACCCAAACGGAAATTTTATCGGCGAATGGAAATCATCCGCGTTGGGAAGACCGTGGGCAGTTCGCATTGACTCGAGCGGGAATATTTTCATTGTGGACGGCGGCGATCAATCGCAATTCTGGCCCGACCGAGCGCGCATCCTCAAAGTGGATCCAGCGGGAAACATACTCGCATCTTTCGGTTCGTATGGCAGCGAGCCAGGTCAATTCATTTGGCCCCACGCCATTGCATTGGGAAATGACGGAGCGCTCTACGTCGGTGAAGTTGCGACGGGAATGAGAATTCAAAAATTCAAGCCAGCCAAATGATCGCTAGACTTCTGAAAAATGACCTTCCTCAACCCCCTGCCAGGTCTCTTCGTGCAGTTTCATGTACTTCGTCAACAGCGGATGCACCCGCCTCATCTCTTCGTAAATTTTTTGCGCGACGCGTCGAATTGAAAAGTGCGCGTTCGCGGCGGAACGTAATTGGCAAAACGCAAACGCTTCTCGCAAATTGAATTGCGCCAGCACGCGGCGATTGAATCCATTGGGGACGACGTATTGCGCGACGGCGGGATTGAACGCGTGCAACTTCTCGAACATCTGTGAAGCGGACTCCATCGCCGCTTCATACGCGGACTGGAAGCCTGCCTCGCCGATCAGCAGTGGAGTCGCGTACCCCAGCCGCGTCGTCAGCCGCTGAGGCGTCTGCGTCATCATACGGTGACGTTTGAACTCCGCGTACGCGCCTTGATCCATCACAAGGTCGAACGTGTAGGTGGAATATTCTAATTCACGCAGAGGCACATCGAATTTACCGAGTTTGCCCAACAAAGTCTCAGCAAGTTTTTCTTTTTCTCCCTCCCCCAATCCTTCGACATAATTTAGCGCATCCGCGTAAGCCATCTCGCCAAACCGAAATAACGAGGATGCTAAAACTTTCTTCTCCCCGTCTTTATCGTAATCAATCAAACTACACCACTTTCCAATTTCTACGTTCCAATCTCCAATCTCCAATTCTCCCAATTCTCTCGTTGTTTCTGTCAAATACGGCACCACATCCGCATACTTCACCAACGTCGGCGTCTCAGCTTTGGAAACTTCCTTCACTGCCGCGCCGATCTCACGGACTTCAGCTAACTCATGCGAGAGCATCTTGCGAATCGTGTTCTCGATCACGCGGGCGTTGGCGGTCATGCCCACGTTTGCTAATGCGGCGGCGGGAAGGAGGAAGCGGCACACATCCACATACTTTGAGCGGATGCGGCGATCCCAAGCCTCATCCTTTTCGTTCTCGCGTCGCGGGAAGCGTTCGAAGATGAGAGTCCGCACGGGGTCGAGCGATTCGGCATACGTCCGAAAGAGGAAGCGGATGGTGTCCACAAATTCAGCGCGGAGAGGATGCGAATCCAATTCAGGCGGAATCGTGAAGTCGTCTTGCCCCCATCTTTGGTAGCGCGTGGATTTTTCGGTGTACGAGGCGAGGCGATTCGACTCGATGCTTTCGATGGCGATGCGCGAAACATTCTCGAAGGCGATGTGCAGAATCGCATGTTCCGCCACCGACGCGTGACCGTAGCCCACCACCCACTTCTCATGAAACTGCGCCGACTTTTCGTCGCTGAGTTCGGCGGCAATATCGCGGAACGATTCGGGCGCGCGCGATGTTTTCGCAAAAGCAACCGCGATGGTTTCGGGGCTGAGCGCGCGGGGCGAGAGTAAATAAATTTCACGTTCAGGCATGAGGGCTCCTCAATCGCTATCGTGGAGCGGGATGTTATCCCGCTTTCGTTTATTGGCGGGATGGCATCCCACCCCACGAAAAGTCTGGCAGATTATACCCATGAAAAAGGCGACCGTTAGGTCGCCTATCAGATCAATTCAAACTGTCTCTATCGTATTTCGCATCTTCGCTGTAATGACCATGCCGACGATCAACGAGACAAGATACAACGCTCCGAAGATGGTATAAGGCAGTCCTTTCGCTCCGATCATGAAGAACAACGGCAGGAACACGATGAACAATACCAATTCGATGTACGCCCAAGTTTTGGTCGCGCTTCTCTTGTCCGCGTCCGTGCCGTTTTTGAGCGAGAGGCTGATAAGCATGAAAAAATACAAGCCGAACATCAAGAACTCGCCCGTTTCCAGAATGACATTCAACCACGCTGGAACCGTGAACCAACTCCAAAAATTGACTTCGCCGCCGAGGGGCCAGAACAGCTCGACGCCGTTGAACCAGATGATAAGATCGACCAGAATGTGCATGAGTATGCCCACGCCAAAACCAAGCCCGAAGTTATTCCACTTTTGGTTTTTCGTCGCGGCGCCAACAATATAAAACAGGATCACCGCCGCAAGGATCGTGAACACGCTGTGCGTGAACGTGCGGTGCAAACCGTGCGTGTCGCCACCAGTCAACGTGGCGTAAGCGACCGCCAAATTATCAAGGTCGGGGAACATGTTTCCCAACACCAAACCCAGAGCCAACCATTCGCGTTGCGGCATCCACTTGCGAGCCGCGACGCCGACCATTGCATGAATTCCATTTTGTGGCATGTAAGTCTCCTTGTGATTTATTACTCGTAAAAACCCAGCGGAAACAAAAAAGGAAGGGTCATTCCGTTCCCAAAGTTGTGCGCGTCTGTTCCACATCCCGCCCGATCTGCTCCGCCAGCGCTTCCACCGAGTCGAATTTCAATTCATCGCGCAGGCGCGACACAAATTCAAGTTCGAGTGTCTCGCCGTAAATTTCACGGTCGAAATCGAGCAGGTATGCCTCAACGTTGATGGATTTTTTGTCGGGCGTGAAGGTGGGGTTCACGCCGATGTTGACAGCAGACTTGAATTTCTCGTTATTGAGTTTTCCCCAACACGCGTAAATCCCGTTGGGTGGGATGAGTTTATCAATCGAATAATCAACATTCGCCGTCGGGAAACCGATCGTGCGTCCGCGTTGGTCGCCGCGTACAACGGGTCCGCGCAGGCGATACGGGCGTCCCATCAACTGAGCGGCTTCATCCACTTTGCCTACTGCGACCAACTTGCGGATCGCTGTGGACGAGATCACGCCACTCTCGTCACTGAGGGCTGATACGGTTTCGACGAAGTATCCCAACTCCGCGCCGATCTCGGTCAGCCGGGCGGCATTGCCCTCGCGGTTTTTGCCGAGGGTAGAATCGTAGCCGAGGATGAGGCGAACCAGCCCCAATCGGGATTTGAGGCGTTGCATAAAGTCGAAGGCGATGATGTTTGCCACATCCCGATCGAACGGATGTGTGATGACAATATCCACACCCATGTCGCCGAGGATTTCGGCACGTTCGTCCGGGAGAGTCAGCAGTTTGATCTCGCCGCGTCCGAACAATTTGGCGGGGTGCGGATGAAACGTCAGGATGACCGCCATCGCGCCGCTTTCATGCGCGCCGTTGACCAGCCGCTTAATGATTTCCTGGTGCCCGCGATGCGCGCCGTCGAAAACGCCCACCGCCACCCATGAGTTTTGCAAAGAGATTTCTTCCAGCGAATGATAGTGTTTCATGTGCGTAAAATATTCCAGCGCCTTGGCGGCGCTGGAATGATAATCGTTAACCTCTCAATTGTGGAGCGTCACGCGTCGTTGGTGAAAAAGACTTTCTTGGGTTGCCACATCAGGCTTCCGTCTTCGCCGACGAGACATTCCATCAATGCGACGAGTTCGCCTTGCGTGCTGACGCCGCGCACACGATCTCCAACTTGTGTGCCTTCTATCGCTTTGACGCGGTGACCATGCCGCACGCCTTCCACTTCGTCGGGGCTGAGTTCGATGGCGGGCCAATCGCCGAGCGCTTCGGCGGCAGGGATGAGATATTGATACCAATTGCCTGCGGTGAAGGCTTCCTGCAATTTACGAAGCGGGGTTGCATCCCGCAACGAGAAACGTCCGCTTTTGGTGCGGCGCAAACCGACGAGATACGCGCCACATCCGAGCTTTTCGCCGAGATCGTTCGCCAGCGATCGAACATACGTGCCAGACGAACAATGCACGTCAATAACTACTTCGGGCGGCGCCCATTCCAACACTTCGAGGTGATGCACGGTGATCTTGCGTGGCGCAAGTTCTACCGGCTCGCCTTGCCGCGCCATTTCGTACGCCTTGCGTCCCTGCACTTTGACGGCGGAATACGGCGGCGGAGTTTGCTCGATCTCACCGACGAAAGTTTTCAACACTTCTTCAAATTGCGATTCGGTCACATTCACCGGCTGGGTAGACGGAGTCACCCGCCCTTCCGCGTCGAAGGTGTCGGTCTTGCCGCCCAAACGGATAATGGCTTGATAGCGTTTATCGGACGCGGACACATACTCGCTCAACCGCACAGCGGGACCGACCAATATCACCAACACGCCGGACGCGCGCGGGTCTAATGTACCGGTATGCCCCGCCCTCCGCAACCCTGTTCCATTTCGAATTGCCTGGACTACATCGTGTGAGGTCATGCCTACGGGCTTGTCCACCACTAGGACACCGGAGATGGCGTTTTTCATATCTTGACTGTTCATTGTTTCCTCCTCGGATTCGCTACAACGCTAATTTTGACACAGTTTCCTGAGTATTAGATAAGACCTAATATTTCTCTCGTAGTCTTAAGTACCACTGGCAACACTTCGTTCAACGCGCCGGGGATATCTGCCCCGGCAGCGGCGGCGTGACCGCCCCCCTGAAAGTGTTTCGCTACTTTCGAGACATCCACACCATCCGCAAGCGCGCGCCACGAAATCTTGACATGATTGTCGCTTTGTTCGACGAAAATCATACCCACCTTGTTCCCGTCAATCGCGGAGATCATGTTGATCAAGTCCGCGTCGTCGTTGCCGCCGTAGCCGGCGCGTTTGCGGTCTTCGAGGGTCAGCGTCGCCCAAACGATGCCGCCCTTCTGTTCCATCTTCGATAAGCCGCTGCCCCAATACTTCGCCGCCGGGAACGATTTTCGCACCAGCGAACGCATGTACAGGTCGGAAAGGTCAACGCCGGTCTCCATCAGTTTGGCGCACAGCCTCAACGCGGACGGATTCGTATTCGATGTGCGGAAGCCCAACGTGTCGGTCACGATGCCGGTCAACAACGCGGCAGCGATGGGTTTCGTGATCGCGTAGCCCCACTTCGGCAAATAGTTGGTCAGGATCGCGGCAGTCGCCACTTCTTCCGCTTCGATGAGATTCAATTTGCCGAACTGCTCGTTGGTCTTGTGATGGTCAATGTTGATATCGGGTTGGGCAAAATTCTCGAAGGCTTTCCCCACGCGCTTGAAGTCGGCGCAATCTACGGTGATGAAGGTGTCGAATCCCTCTTTCGGCTCACGGACGACCAGTTCGCTGCCCTCAAGATATTTGAAAGACGACACGCCGTCCACGAGCGCCATCTGCACAGTTTTGCCCGCGTCCTTCAGCGCCAAACCCAAACCGAGAAGCGAACCGACTGCGTCACCGTCCGGGCGGACATGCGACGCGATCAACACGTGCTGTGCCTGTTTTAGTCGTGTCTGGATCGCTTCGGATATATTTTCAATCATTCGGTGTCACCCTTTCAAGCGCGGACATTGGAAAATGCCCGCTACGCATGAAATTATTTCTTGTTTCGCAATTCCGCCAGCAGTTTTTCGATATGGTCCGCATTCTCCGGCGTCACATCCCAGTGGAAACGCAAACGCGGAAAAGCGCGCAGTTCGACGCGGTGGGCGAGAGTCCGCCGCAGGAAACCGGAGGCAGACTCAAGTCCGGCAAGAACGTCTGACGCGCGCTCTGTCCCTTCGAGGGCAGAGACGTACACGTCCGCGTAGGCGAGTTCCTTATCCACTTTTACGTCGGTAACGAAAATTTGTTGCAGGCGCGGGTCGCTGATCTCGCGGAGCAACATCTCCGAGAGTTCCTGGCGGATGCGGTCTGCGATGCGTTGAAGACGGATACCTGAAGGCATATCAATTTACGATTGACGATTGGCGATTTACGATTTCTCCAACACGTAGCAGATCAACTGATCGCCGGGCTGGATGTCGTTGAAGCCTTTGAAACCGACGCCGCACTCGTAACCTTGCTTGATCTCTTTGACATCTTCCTTTTCGTGTCGCAAGGAGCCCATGTCGCCTTCGTAGACGAGGTCGGTGCCGCGATAGAGTTTCACTTTGGCATTGCGGCGCAGTTCGCCGTCTGTGACGCGACAACCCGCCACTTTGCCGAACTTCGAGGCGGAGAAGACCTGCAACACCTGCGCGCGACCGATGACTTTTTCCTTCACTTCGGGTTCGAGCATACCCTTGAGGGCTTTCTCGATATCTTCGGTCATGCGATAGATGATTTCGTAGAGGCGGATATCCACGCCTTCTTTTTCGGCAAGTTTGCGAGCAGAAACTTCCGCCTGCACGTTGAAGCCGATGGCAATCGCCTTCGAGGAGGAGGCGAGCATCACGTCGTTTTCGCCGATGTTGCCGGTTTCGGCGTAGATGATCTTGATTCCGATCTCGCCCGCGCCAAGTTTGTTCAATTCCGAAATGATCGGGTCGAGCGAACCTTGCACGTCGGCTTTGACGATGAGGTTCAGTTCTTTCGCCTCGCCCGCTTGCACGTTTGCGAATAAATCTTCGAGCGAAACTTTCTTCTTCGTTTGCGCCTGTGTCTTCGCCGCTTCCACGCGTTCCGCGACGATGGCGCGCGCTTCCTTGTCGGAATCCACCACTTCAAACAGATCGCCCGCAGACGGCACGTCGCTCAAACCCAAAACGGAGACAGGCGTAGAGGGACCAGCCTTCTTCACCGGTTTGCCTTTGAAATCTGACAGCGCGCGGAGTTTGCCGTGAGCGACACCCGCCACAACCACATCGCTCGCTTCGAGCGTTCCGTTCTGAACGAGAAGAGTGGCGACCACGCCTTTCGTTTTATCCACTTCGGCTTCGATGACCGTGCCGATGACTTTGCCGGAAGGATTCGCTTTGATCTCGGTGTTATCCGCTACAAGCAAAATACCCTCAAGCAGATCGTCAATGCCCTGCTTTTGTTTGGCAGAGACGGGAATCACCATCGTGTTGCCGCCCCAATCGTCCGGGACGAGTTCCTGTTCGGCGAGTTGCTGTTTGACGCGGTCCACGTTGGCGTTGGGTCTGTCAATCTTGTTGAGCGCGACCATGATGGGAACCCGCGCCGCTTTCGCATGGGCGATTGCCTCACGCGTCTGCGGCATGACGCCATCGTCCGCCGCGACCACCAGCACGACGATATCCGCGCCTTGCGCGCCGCGCGCCCGCATCTGCGTGAACGCCGCGTGACCGGGTGTATCGAGGAAGGTAATCAGCCGTCCTTTTTTCTCCACCTGATACGCGCCGATGTGTTGGGTGATGCCGCCCGCCTCCCCCGCCGCCACATCCGTTTGGCGGATCGCGTCGAGCAGGCTGGTCTTGCCATGATCCACGTGACCGAGAATGGTCACCACCGGCGGACGCGCCTTCAACTGCGAAGAATCCTCACCCGCGATCATCTGTCGCCAGAGCGGAACTTCGCCAGTCTCAACTTTTACTTCTTCGACTACTTCGGGAATCGCTTCAAAGCCATATTCAGCCACCACGATCGCGGCGGTGTCAAAATCCACCGACTGATTAATGGTCGCCATCACGCCGTTGGTCATCAATTTTTTGATCAGGTCAATCGGGCTTTTTTCGATCTTCTGAGCCAGGTCGCGCACCACAATGCTGACCGGCAATTCAACTTTAGTTCCGTTGCTGCTCATAGGACTGCCTCCAAATCTTCAAACCGACAAATGGTCAAAAGTTCAAATAAGCAGGCACGCCTTGCTCGCTTGCCTATTTGTTCATTTGCCGATTGCGTTACGTTCGGCAGACAGCCCTGCGAGTCGATTGCTACATCGGGCTATCCGCCGTCTCTGCATCTGCGGGCAGAGTTTTCATAAATTCTTCCAGCCGAGTTCGATCATCTTCGGTCAAGTTCGTTTTCAACGCGTGCGCGAGCGCGCCTTTCAAGCCTCGTTCCCAACACGCGCGGCGGTCATGCAAGTAGGCTCCGCGCCCGGCGAGTTTCCCGGACGAATCCACTTTCAAGCCTTCCGCCGTGCGCACAATGCGGATCATCTGTCGCTTGGGCAAAACCTCGCGACAGCCCACACACGTCCGTTGGGGCACATGCTTCACACGTTGAACAGGATTCTTCGTCATACTCCTTAGTTACTTCCCATCTCCCAAAGGGAGATGGGCTAGGGGTGAGGGAAAATTACTCTTCCTCGCTAAAACCATCTTCGCCGCGTTTGTGCTTCTTGCGGCTGACCACTTCGCCGCGCTCCTCGTCGAACTCGAGGGTCACAGCCTTCTTCTTGCCTTTCTTGCCCTTCTTCTTGTCGCCCGACTCATCGTCGTCGGCGCCTGCAGATTGGAAGATCTCAGGCTTCATGGCGAACAATTCATCAAGCGAGACGCCGTCTTTCGCGTGCTCGTCCTCCTCTTCCTCGACGACTTTCCTCGCTTCTTTCTTCGGGGAAATCTGCTTCTCCGTAGGCGGCATGACCTCCATCGGAAGCGCCTCGGGCTGCGATTCGGCTTCCACGGTCGGCTCAGCCGCCACGTCGGCAGGAAGCGGTTCGGGGAATTGGATCGCGGCAAGCGCCTCTTCGATGTTCTGCATGGCTTTCGGTCCAATGCCAGCGAGTCCAAGCACGCGGTTGGGGTCGGCTTTCAAGGTCGCCATCAAACTGCCGACCGTGTCGAAGCCAGCCTCGACGAGAATGTTATAGGTGTGTTCTTTGATGCCCGCCTGATCGAGCGGCATACCAAACGCCGCCGTCGGAATATCGGAATGCACGCCCGCCGCTTCTTCTTCGGCGCGCGCCGCTTCTTCTTTGATTTGAATCGTGCGCTTCTCGACGCGGTCAACGAATTGACCAAGCGAGGAGTATTCCTCCGGCGTAATCGGGCGATTCTCCGCCTTCTTCGCGAGGATTTCTTCGATGGACGGAATCAACTCGACTGCGGCAGGCAACATCTCAGCGAGCGCCACATCGGATTGTAATTTCTTGACCGCGTCGCCCGCGGCTTCGGTGAGCGATTTGATGTCGATGCGCCAGCCGGTGAGTTTCGCGGCGAGCCGCGCATTTTGTCCGTCGCGTCCAATCGCGAGACTCAACTGATCTTCCTGAACGACGACGGTTGCGGTCTTGTTATCTTCCGCCGCCGAAACATACACGCCGGTGACGCGCGCCGGGCTGATCGCTTTTGAAATGTACGTAACGGGGTCTTGGTCCCACTGGATGATGTCGATCTTTTCATCGTGCAATTCTTTGACGATGGCTTGAATGCGCACGCCTTTGATGCCCACGCACGCGCCGACAGGGTCCACGCCCGCCTGCGTCGCCATCACGGCAACTTTGGCGCGCGCGCCGGGTTCGCGCGCAATGGCGCGGATCTCAACCACGCCGTGATAAATTTCAGGCACTTCGTTTTCGAGCAGGCGCCGCAAAAAGTTTCGATGCCCGCGCGAGAGAATGATCTGCGGTCCGCGTGAGCCATCTTTCACTTCCAACACCACCGCGCGGACGCGTTCGTGCTGTTTGAAGCGCTCGCCCGGGATTCGCTGGTTGGCGGGCAGAATGCCTTCGGCTTTCATATCCAAGCCGAGCGTTGTGGATTGCGCGTTCGTCGCTTGAACGATACCGCTGACGATCTCGCCAACCTGCCGTTCAAAATATTGCATCTGGTTCGAGCGTTCCGCTTCGCGGATGCGCTGTTGAATCACCTGTCGGGCGGTCTGCGCGGCGACGCGGCCAAAGTCTGCGGGCGTTGTTTCCACAACCACCATATCGCCGAGTTGCGCTTCGGGGTTCACCTTGCGCGCTTCTTCAAGCAAGACTTCGGTCTTCGGCTCCATCACGTCTTCGACAACTTCCTTTTCGGCGAAGACCAGCACCTTGCCGGTATCCAAATCAATTTTGGCTTCGACGTGTTGCGCGGTCGACGCGTTGACAGCCCGCCGATAGGCAGACGCCATCGCGGATTCGATTGCCCCAAGGATCACCTCCCTGGAGAGTTGTTTTTCCTCCAACACTTCGTTGAAGGCAAGGGCAAATTCGTTCTTGGACATGCGAATAACTCCGTATACTCCTTATTTCAAGCAAAAAAGTGGGGGGTCAGCCCACTTTCCAGTGCGTGCTTCTAAGTTCAACGTGCAAAGGCATTTTAGCACGGCGAATGAAAACTTGCAAGATATAATTTGCCTCATGCCAGCGATCAACTTGGAAAAAGCCGCCTTGCGCGGCGAACCGTCCTATGTGTGGCGAGCCGGGCAACAACGACGGTTCGAGATGATCGCGCGCGCCGCGGGTGAACGCGTCAAAGGCATCATTCTCGAAAATGGATGCGGCATCGGGATGTATGTGGAGCGCCTCGCGCAATTCGGCGGAACGGTGATCGGATTGGAATACGACTTCGACCGCGCCCGCGAAGCGAAAGCGAACTCGCCTCATATACTTAACGCGGCTGGGGAATTTCTTCCGCTTCTTTCCGACGTGTTCGACCTGATTCTCAGCCATGAGGTGATCGAACACGTGCAAGACGACCGCGCCGCCATCCGCGAGATGGTACGCGTACTCAAACCCGGAGGCAGAATCGTGTTGTTCTGCCCGAACCGCGGCTACCCTTTCGAGACTCACGGAATTTATTGGAAGGGGAAATATTATTTTGGCAATAAGTTATTCGTCAATTATCTGCCGCGTGCGCTACGGGACAAACTCGCCCCGCATGTGCGCGTGTATTCAAAAAACGATTTGCTGAAACTTTTCGAGGGTTTGCCTGTTAAGTTCATCGAGCAGACGGTCATCTTCGGCGCATACGATAACATTATTGCGAGGCTGGGAATCGTAGGCAAACTTTTGCGTGGTGTTCTGCAATTTTTGGAGAAGACGCCGCTGAAAGTTTTTGGTCTGTCCCATTTTTGGGTTATAGAAAAGATTTGAAGCCAAATGGACAAAACAGAATTACTATCCAACCTGAAAGACTCAAACCAACGTGTGTTGAAATGGTTTACCGAAATCCCTGCGAAAGATTTTTTTCGACGGGATGGCGAGGTGTGGTCGGCTTCGGATAATGTGGATCACCTCATCAAGTCGCATAAGCCGATTGCGATGGCGATGAGGTTGCCCAAACTGTCCCTGCGGGGAATGTTCGGGTGGGCGAGTCAGCCGTCCCGTAGTTATGAAGCGGTTTGTCGGGTGTATCGCGAGGCGCTTGCCCAAGGAGGAGTCGCATCGGGCAGGTATCTTCCTGAACAGCGAAGTCCGGAGAATCCCGAAGCCGCAAAAGCGGACTTGTTGAATCAATTTTCAAAAGCGAGCGGCGATCTTGTCTCGGTCGCTGAAAAATGGGACGAGGCTGATTTGGACGGTTATCTTCTCCCCCATCCGTTGATCGGAAAGTTGACCGTGCGAGAGATGTTGTATTTCACGATCTATCACAATTTGCGCCACGCGAGCCAAGAAGGGGATTAAGCGCGGATCATTTTTGTTCGGCGCGTTTGTGTTCCTTACGAATGACAAGTTTCCAATACAGAATCGCAAGCCGGCGAAACGTGCGAAGGATGCGCCACGGGACAAAGAATTGAGAGACGCCGTATTTGCGAGAGTAGTGATTGACTGGCACTTCTGCGAACACATACCCGGCATCTTCGATCTTCTTGACCATTTCAAGGCAGATCGCCCCGCTCAGACTCTCCAATTTGATCTCATTGATAATTCGACGCGGGATGAGGCGGAAATCACAATCCACGTCTCGGATGCGAATGCTGAAAAATAGTTTAACAAGGTTGTGGTACGCGCGACCGATGACGGCGCGAGTCAAGGAATCATTGCGGGTAAGTTTGTATCCGTTGACCACATCTACCCCATCTTGCAAAGCGTCAACGAGTAGGGGTAATTCCAGCGGGTTATATTGCGAATCGCCGTCCGTATAAAAAACCCAATCCTTTGTTGCCGTTTTGAAGCCGGTCTGTAGCGCCGCGCCATAGCCCCGATTTTCTGGATGATGAACAACCTTCAATTCGGGATATTTTCTTTCCATTTCACCCAAGATGGTCGCTGTGTAGTCGGCGCTGCCGTCATTGACGACGATAATTTCGTAATCGTCGGATACCTGCCGCAAAGCGACGCTCGCCGCGCCGATCATGCTGGCGATCGAGCCGCCGTCGTTATATGCGGGAAATACCGCGCTGATGCTGGAAATACGTCCATGAATAGGATTGGTTGTCACGCGATCTGTCACCTCCTGCCCACTGCAACAACGCTCAAGCCGAACGGTAAGCCGCTGCCGGCGACAAGCGGCGCTTCGGATGCAAGGATTTTTTGCAAAACTCGATTGAACGGACCGGCATTCAGAGTTAGATCGGAATGTTCCTCTGAGGGCGGTATCAACCTCTCGCTTAATCGTTTGATTACAGCGAGCGGAAACAAGAACATGTTGGCGTAAGAAATGTGTTCGAGGGTAAATCCGCTTTGGACAAGCAAATACGCAACCTCTTTTATGGTGTAGCGTTTTCGGGTGTGTACCACCTTGTCGTGCGTTCCGCGAAGCCAATCGTAGGCAGGAAGTCGCAAAAGCACACGTCCGCCGGGGGCGAGGATGCGAGCAAATTCACGCAACGCGGCAAGGTCGTCGGCGACCGCGCGCTCGTAGAGAACGTCGAAACTGGCGACAAGGTCGAAGGTGGCGGAAGCAAACGGAAGGTCGAGAACAGAAGCGCAGGTCAGGCGAGTCAAGCCGCGCTTTTGGCAGTAGGCGAGGGCTAGGGGTTCGATATCCACGCCGGTCACGAGTCCATAATCTGTCAAAAAGTTCGACATGGCGGCGCCGGTTCCACATCCTGCGTCAAGGATTTTAAGAGGAACCGAATCTCTAAACCAACGACCGAGCAACTTCCGCGTGATGGCTTCCATGCCGCGATACCACCAATGCTCATCTTCGACGCGGTACATGAGATCGTATTCACGCGGGTCCAAGATTCCTCGTCAAGGTAATTGATATGCCATGAGGATCGTGGTCCTACAATCATAGAGGTAGTGAACCGTGCCTCCCGGATGGAGCCGCACCCAACTTTCCAACTCTGCAATGCGGTGTGGGTTGGCGATGATCGTTTCACCGGAGATCGGGTTCAACACATCCAGCGAATCGGCATGGTTAACGATCGGTCTGCGCTGACTCAGGAAGTCGGTTGAGGCGTGACTCCCGTAGAAAAAAATCGGATTGCTGAGCAAATAGATATTCGATTCGCTCTCGACCGTTCTGGCATACGTTCCAAGGTAAGATGCAAACCGGCTTTCGAGGTTTCCGCCGAACCGGCATTGACCGGCAAAGTCTCCATAGTAAATCCACACATTGAGAATAAGCAGACCGATCAGCACGCTTGCCGTAGAGAACGCGTATACGTTCCGCGCCTTTTCCCAGCCGATGCCCCACGTTTCAAGAATCTGGTCCAGACCGATGGCGCACATGATTACCGCCGCAGGGAACGCCATCAACATCCGGTAGGAATCGGCGGAGGGGGGAACGGCAAAGACACCGACCGCGACGGTCGTCCCCCAGAAATAGCCGTTCAGAAGCAGGTAGGCGGGTTGTCGTACCCGGTAGAGGGCGATTCCCAAACCGACAAGAAATAAAACGGACGACACGACCGTTAACATTGACGAGGGGGAACCGTAGAAATCGATCGCGGGATAAAAAACAAGGGACAGAAACGCGTGGACAATCCGTTCAAACAAGATGGTTACGGCGCTTTGCCCAGTACTTTGCATGGTGGCGGTCAGCCAGCCGGATTGAAACATCCCATCTTGCGATAGGCGGTTCAAGAACTCTTCGGGATGTTTGGAGATGTAAAGTGCCTCGGGCAGGATCATGACAATGAACCCACCCCAGAACGCCAGCGCGGCGGGCAGAGCCGCTTTGAACCACGAACGATAAAAGAGAAAGGCAATGAGCATGTAGACCAACGCCAAGCCAACGATCACTTGGGCGGTCAGGTAAATCGAAAAGTTAAACGCCAAGAGAATTCCGCCAAGCGCAGTCCGCCAACTTTGCCGTTTTTCGAGTCCGCTGTATAAGAAATACAATTCGAGCGGAGCAAGCCAGGCGCCATGCACGTAGGCGACGGAAACAATGCGGCTGAAATGGATGTGCGTATGTGACATCGCCAAAAGAATGGCGGCGATCAGCGCGATCTTTCGTCCGCCGATCTGGCGCGCAAGCAGGTAAAGGGCAATAGCCCCAAGCGCGCCTCCGATCGCTGGCGGCAACCGCAGGGCAAAGGGAGATTCGCCGAAGATCCGAAACGCGGCGTTGATCAGTTGGAGATAGAGCGCGCCGAAGTTTTCCCACAAAGCAAACGGATTCGCAAGCCTCCCATCCACTGTGGATTGAGCCGCCAGCCCGATCAAACCTTCATCGCCGTCCAGGACGCGGGGCACCTCGCCAAGCCTGTAAAAGCGTAGTGTGACAGCGAGAGCCATGATTGCCGTGACGGTCAAAAGTTCATTCCGGTTATCCCGGATCACCGCTCCGATTTTTTCCGGGGAAACAACCCCACGCGCGAACGTAAACAGATAACAAAACCCAGCCATCAGCCAGATGGATAAGACCGGAATGTAATTTCTCTGGTAGAGCGTCGCGCCCACCGCCGCCAAGCCAGAGAATGCCGCCGCAGTAAAAATCCAGAACACATCATCGCGAAATAGAGGGAGCGCGGCAATCTTCTGCAAACGTAACGTTGGGCGGATCAAAAGGGTGGATAAGAACAAAATCAACCCCACGACGGTTATCCATGTAGAACGAGGGAAGACAAACGATTCGTCCAACGGCTGGGATGCCAACAGCAATTGACTTAGTAGTAAAAGGACAATGCCAAACAAGCCGATCAAACGTCGAATCTTAATGGGATCCTGAAGATCTTCAGGTTGTTCATTTGTCATGGCAACTCCGTATGGTGTTGAAATTTCGATCAAGAGAGAAAACGACAGCCGGTCATAATCTGTTCACCCTTCAACCGCCGAGGTCCTCCCCTGATTCAACGCGTGCGAAACTTCTAGGTTTGAAATTATACCGAAAATTGAAACCGTTTCATGGAACCTTGCATAATTATCATGAAGCGACAATCAAACGGCGCGCATTGCTCGTTTGCGTGTTATGCGCCTACTCACGGCATGAGAGGAGTTATTTTCACGGCGACTAGTGAAGATTAGAGCTTTTTTAGAATGACAAGTCTGTCGCGTAAATCACCGTACAATACGACGAAGTTAGGGAGTAGCCATGGCGTCCCAAGGGCGTCACCGGCTGGTCGTCAAGACGGAACGAACGTTCCCGGCCAGCCGTACGTGCAGAATCCGCACCATTGGCGAGACTATCCACATTTCAAGACTGTGGAGTCTCGTTTTTTTTATTCTCCACAATCGGCATACAAGGAGAATAAACAATGGAAGGAAGCATCTGGTTATGGATCGGATTCAATTTATTCGTATTGGCGCTGCTCGCCATAGATTTGGGGGTCTTCCACAAAAAGGCACATGCCGTTTCGATCAAGGAAGCGGCGATCTGGAGCGGGGTTTGGATCGGGCTATCGTTGCTGTTCAATCTCGGCTTGTATTTCTTCTGGACTACGATCTCTCCGGGCAGTTCCTATTCCAACAGCGAAGCCGCGCTCGCCTTCCTCACAGGTTATCTGCTTGAAAAGTCGCTCAGCGTAGACAATATTTTTGTTTTCGTTCTGCTCTTCACTTTCTTCGCCGTCCCTGCCGCCTATCAACACCGCGTCTTGTTCTGGGGCATCATCGGCGCGCTGATCATGCGCGGCACGCTGATCGTCGTCGGTGCGGCGTTGCTCAAAGAATTCCACTGGATCATCTACATCTTCGGCGCGTTCCTGATCTACACCGGCTTCCGCATGGCGTCGCATCAATCCACCGAATTGATACCCGACCAAAACCTGCTATTGAGAATCTTCCGAAAAACCATGCCGATCACCGAAACATACGAGGAAGATAAATTCTTCGTCCGCCGTGCGGGAAAACTGCTGGCAACGCCGCTCTTCGTCGTACTACTCGTTGTCGAAAGCACAGACCTCATCTTCGCGGTCGATTCCATCCCCGCCATCTTCGCGGTGACAGACAACCCGTTCATCGTCTACACCTCGAACGTGTTCGCCATCCTCGGCTTGCGCTCGCTCTACTTCCTGCTCGCCGGCGTAGTGGACAAATTCCACTATCTCAAACTCGGGCTCTCAGTGGTGTTGGTCTTTGTCGGCGTCAAAATGTTGATCGTGGACTTTTATAAAATCCCCGTCGGGATCTCGCTCGGAGTCATTGCATCTGTCCTCACCGTCTCCATCATTGCGTCACTGATCCGCTCACGACGGATGGAAAAACTGGAAGCGACGGCAAGCCAATCGTAAATCAAAACATTCCGTTCAATATTGAACGGAATGTTTTTTTTGATTATTTCGCTAGGGAGGCGGACCGCCCGCGGGCACACACGCCAATTGACTTGTATTCGGCGGAGTTTGACACGTCCCCGAAGTTGGACCTACAGAACATGCCGCGCCTTGACTCAGACCAACGCACGCGTTGATCGCCTCTTGCGGCGGATTCCCCTGCCCGCTTCCCTGCGGACCTTGCGGTTGATTCGCCCCTCCCTGCCCCTCCTCCGCCGACAACGCGCGGACGGCGGGAGTCCCTTTGAAGCACCCAACTGTATACGGAAATTCATGCGTCGCGTGGTAGTGATACATTTCCACAACTTGACCATCCCATTCGATCGCGTGCGTGTGACCGTGACATTCATCCAGATCGGCGTTGGTTAATTCTTTGCCGTCTTCGCCGTAATAACCGTAAATGCCGAAGCCGTCGAACGCATAGCCCATCAAAGCCGAGTGACCCGTCGCCGTATCTTGAAAGCAATCACTCAACGTGTGATAGTGATAAAAGCCTGAAGATTGCGGATGCCCATCGCACGAATCCTGCACTTCATGCGCGCCCGCGTCACGTCCCTCCGCATCGAACGCGTTGAAGATCACCACGCCCGAAAGCATGATTCCCACTTCGCCGCCGATGCAATTCGCCTGCGCCGCAACCGTTGGATTCGCAGGCAACGTTAGCGTGACAGTTTGTTCACGAATCGAATTGGGATTGCGATCAATCGCATACGCGTCATCGCTAGGTGAAATGGGAAATGTGCCAGTGGGATGGTCGGGTAGATCATTCCCCGTGAACACGCGTTGATCGCCTTGCACCGAAATGGTGAACGAATGGGGCCACATCACCGAACCATCCACGACGGCTTTCTTCGTCGCATCCCACGTGCCGTCGCCGTTCATCCAATTGCCCGTGCCCGTCGCGCCGCCACCGTTGAACTGCGTCTGACACGAAAACACATACCCAACCTGCGGGCTCGTCGAATATTTCCCATCGCCCACTTGCAAGTGAGTCAAATCCACATCCGATGTGTGCGGCGCGTCCGAGGGCGCGACGACTTCGGTCGCAACCTCAGGCTGAGATGCAACTGTCGGCGCGGCGGACGAAGCGGTCGGCGCTTGCGGCTGGCTTGAGTCACTCGGCGGCGCGGCTGGTGGAGGCATACACGCCGCCAACAAGAAACACATGACAACAACGATACTGATCGATCTTCGCATTTCGTTCTCCTTTTGATTTGATTTAAGGCAGGCACTCGTACAGATTTAACGACTGCCCGCTTCTTCCTGGACCTTGAGGCTGACTCTGTCCATTCAGCGGATTCGCCCCCTGAGCGCTTGCGCCGCTGAATTGTGGTACGACTTCACAAGACGCAGTGAGCCAGTTGGCAATATCCTGCTTGTTGCCGCGGTCGCCGCCGTAGAGAATATAACGTAATTCGCCGTTCGTCACCATCTGCGACAAATCTTCCGCATTGACAACATCGTCCTGCCCGCCGAAGCCGCCCATGAACAACACTGGGCGACCCGTGGCAAGCACCATCGTTGAACCCTGCATAGACGATGGCACAGCCACGAGATATTCCACATCCTGCGTATTGGCTTGCAGGTAATCAACCAAATCTTCATTCACAGCCGAGCCTTGCCCGTCATCGTTTTGCCGACGGGCAAATCCATTAGGACCGACTTGCTCAGTTGTGCCAGTGTATGCCGTAGGAAGATTCTGATTCGCATTCGAGACTGTCGTCATCACCGTCCAATAGGCAGGGACGACGATCAGCGCGGCGAGAATCGTGAGATAGGCAAGTTTCTTCTGGAAGAGCATCATCAAACTTCCAACGAGCAACAGACCTCCAGCGACGAACAGCCAGAGTGTCTTCTCGCCATATTGGATGGTGGCGAAGATTTGAAATCCAAAAGTGATCGCCGCGACAAGGATGAGCAGAACGCCAGCCCACGATCTATCTTTGCCCCAATCCCAAAGTTGAGCGAAACCGATGCCGACCACCGCACCCAACGGCGGGACGAGCATGATCGCATAATACGCATGGAAGATTCCCGAGATCATGCTGAAGAAGACGACGCACGTGAGCAACCATCCGCCCCAGAGGAGTATGGCTTTGTGCGTGTCCGATTCAAGCGGAAGTTTGATCTTCGCCGCGAAGAGGGCGATCAAGATACCGATCAACGCGAAGGGAAGTAACCACGACATTTGTTTTGATAGCGGTTGCGTGAAGAAGCGGAACGCGCCAGGCGAACCTGTCTCATTGCTGAACGGCGTGCCGCCTTGATTGGGTCCGCCAGCGGGAGCGCCGCCGTTTTGCGGAATCATCCCTTGCGGCGCGCAGGCGAGTTGATCCGTGTTGGGAGGCGTGATGCAACTTCCATTGATCGTGCTCCCGTTGGGGCGCGTGAACGAGCAAGCCGAACCTTGAGTCTGATTCTCGCACGCGGCGAGGGCTTGCGGAGGAGGTCCCTGCTGGGGCTGGGAAGAAGGTTGAGAGGGCGAGGCAGGCTGACCCGTCGTCTGAAGCGTTTGTCCGTCGTCACGATTCCGCCCGCCGCCGAAGAATCCGCCAAAGATGCGCGAAGTCCCGTTGTGCCCAGTGATGAGACTCATCACCGTGTTGTCTTGACTCGAGCCGATGTAGGGGCGTTGGTCGGCGGGAATCGAATCCACAACGAGCGCCCACGAGAGCGAGACGGCGAGGAGGAGAATTGTCGCCGCGCCGAGATTGAAAATTTTGCGAAGCCAGCCCTCTTTTGAAGCGAAAAAATACAGCGCATAAAACGCAGGGAGAGGCAGGAAGGCTTGCAACATCTTGATATTGAAACCGAGACCGACGATGAACGCGCCGAGAAGAACCCAACGAAGTTTGCCCAACTCGGCGGCTTTGATGAACGCCCACGCGGCGAGGAGCAAAAAGAAAACGAGCATTCCGTCCATTGTGTTGTTGCGATTGGTCGCGACGTAAACGGGCGTGAGCGCCATGACGAGCGCGGCGACTAAACCCGCGAGGGCGCCCATGTATTTTTTGACGAGGCGATAGAGAATGGGAATGCCGACCACGCCCGCGAGGATGTTGGGAAGCGAAACGCTGAACCCGCTCACGCCGAGGAAGTAGGCGAAGACCGCTTCGATCCACAGACCAAGCGGAGGCTTGTCTACCGTGACCGAGCCGCCTGGTTCCGCCGCGACGAAGAAGAAGTTGTGCCACGATTGCAACATGGACTTCACCGCCGCTGTGTAATACGCGTTGGCGTCGCCGATGGATTGAATGTTGTACACGTGCAATCCAAGCGACAGCGCCATGATGACGCTGAGGATGGCTGTGGCTGTCGTCACGTTGAGGAAGAGTTTTTTGTTGAGGAGGGAGGGTTGAGTGAGTGTTGTCATGAGGTTATCCTTTAATTGAACCGCTAAGTCCGCTAAGAGCGCAAAGATTCTTTTCTTAGAGAGCGTTTTGAAAATTAGTTTAGAGTTTGTCAGCTTTCCTTTTCAACAAATTTCAGCCACGAATTTCACGGATTTACACGAATTTTTCCCTTCAAATTAAAAAACTTTGTGTCCTTCGTGTCCTTCGTGGTTAACTGTTTTTAAACGTCCACATCCGATTTGCAAAATAATTCCAAAACACGACCACGCCCGTCGCGATGACTTTGGCTGGGAGATAACCCCATTCGGGTTGGTTCAACAACGCGCCAAAAACATGCTCCAACGAAACGACGATCAGATCGTTGAGCGCCAACCCAACCAGGCTGACTAACGCGTACTGAACGAACTGCCTGCGCCAGTTGGCTTGCAAGTTGTCACGGAATGTCCAAAGGCGATTCCACGTGAAGTTGTTGACCAGTCCCGCCGTGAACGAAAGGCTGTTTGCGACGATCGTCGGCAAGCCCGCAAGTTTGAGCATGGTGAGGATGGAGAAATCCAGCGCTGTGCCCACCGCGCCGACGGTGAGGAACCGCGAGAAGCGGGTCAGTTCTTTGTTGGAGGAAAGAGTTGGTAGCACGGTCATGTTCGCTCCTTTCGGGTGTTTTGAAAATCAAAATTCACCACAGATAAACACGGATGAATGTTGATTCTTGATGAAAAGCTGGACGAGATCCTTTGAAATCCAATTTATCTGAGTTCATCCGTGGTTTAAAAAACGAATTTCAAAACGCTTTATCAGATGAAAGTTTAGTTTTTCCAGCCAAAAAATGAGAGTGAACCAAGTCACCATTTGCCCGCCCAACCCATGACGCGTGTCATGGGTCATTCGGGGGAATCATGACGCGGCGCACGCTGGGCAAGTCGTCCCTTCGTGATAAGATAATCTCACAGAGCGCAACTGATCACTGCTGACTGATAACTCGCATATGTCCTCCTCCACCCGCCTCCTCCGCCTCGCCACATGGATCTGGATCGGCTTCCTGCTTGCCATGCTCGCAATGGACATCGTCCTCTACATGCCGCAAGTTCAACGCGCCTTGGCGCAAAACGCTCCAAACCCTCAACAACCGCCTCTGCAGTTCCCGCCAGCGCAAGCCGCGTTCCGTTTGTTCCCCGTCTTCATCTACTACCTGACCAACCTCGCCATTTCCATCACCGTGCTTGCATTCACATTTTGGGAATGGATTCAAAACAAACTCGGCAAACTCTATTACCCGCTTCTGCTCTTCGTCATCGCCGCCACGCCGATCCTCATCAACGCGCTCATCGTGCCGCGCTTTCCGCCAGGTCCACTGGCGAACGCGGAGGGCATGGCGCTTCGTCAACTGCCCGTGCTCATCGTCGCGCTGGCGCTCGTCGCGTGGGAATATCGCATGGCGCACATCGTGGCTTTCAGTCTCGCCACTTCCCTCTTTGAATTAATTCTCGTCGCAACCAAGGCGGTTCAGTTTCAAAACATCTACGTGTTCATCTTCATCGCCGTCATCCGCACGATCAGTTTCATCGCAATCGGAATCTTCATCAACCTGCTCGTCACGCAACTCAAGCGCCAGCAAGAATCGTTGCGTGAGGCGAACTCCAACCTCACGCACTATGCGTCCACGCTGGAACAACTGACCGTCAGCCGCGAGCGCAACCGTCTCGCCCGTGAACTGCACGACACGCTCGCCCATTCCCTCACCGCGCTGTCCGTTTCGCTCGAAACCGTCAAAGCCTATTTCGACATCGACAAAGAAAAGACGCGCGAACTCATCGAGGTCTCGCTCGAGTCCACGCGCAAAGGTGTGGATGAAACCCGCCGCGCGCTGAAATCCCTGCGTTCATCGGATTTGGAAGACTTGGGACTCGGACTCGCCCTTCAGCGACTCGCCGAAAGCGCGGTGTCCCGCTTCGACCTCCAATTTGAAGTTGGTTTGCCCAACCCCATGCCTTCTCTCAGCCCCGACGTGGAGCAAATCGTCTACCGCGTCGCGCAGGAGGCGATCCACAACATCACAAATCATTCCCGCGCGAAAAAATTCTCCCTGCGGCTCGAACACAACCGTCACACCACGTTGACGATTCAAGACGACGGCGTCGGCTTCGACCAATCGAAAAGTAATTCAGGTCGCTTCGGCTTGGTCGGCATGACCGAACGCGCCGAACTCGCAGGTGGAACATTGAACGTCGAAAGCGCAAAAGGCGAGGGGACGAAAGTGGTGTTGAAGATATAATTTCAGCGCCCTTGCATGCTCTAATTGCTAACAACGATATACTATTGAATATCTCCGCCCATCGGTAGTAAACGATCCAATATAACGCGGCTTGCATCTCTCTTTGTCTGTTAAACATGTTGGAGTACAATACGAATTGTCATGTTTCCCCGCCGCGGATTCGGCGGGTACCTCAACACAAGGAGAATTTCCCATGTACCACACCATCATCATCGTCGGTAACGTCGGCAAGGACCCTGAAATGCGCTACACGCCATCGGGTCAAGCAGTCACATCCTTCTCGGTTGCCACCAACCGCCAATACACCACGGGTAACGGCGAGCAGGTCAAAGAAACGATCTGGTTCCGCGTTTCCACGTGGGGCAAAACAGCGGAGACATGCAACCAGTACGTCAAGAAAGGTATGAAAGTCCTCGTGGAAGGACGCCTCACCCCCGACAAAGCGACCGGCGGTCCACGCATTTGGACCAAACAGGACGGCTCCGCCGGCGCGTCTTTCGAAGTGACGGCTAGTACCGTGCGCTTTTTATCGTCGCGCGGTGAAGGCGGCGAGGCGCCGATGGCGGGCGGCATGGAACACGCCGAGATGCCCGCCGAAGATGATATTCCGTTTTAGTTTTCCCCCACCCTAACCCTCTCTCTCTCAGGGAGAGGGGATAGAGGCAGTATGACCACACCTGATCCTCAATCAGCAAAGCCCCCGAACATTTTGGCGCAACCGCCCGGCCCGAAGATCAAACTCAAGGACGGGCTTGAGCCAGCCTACGCCAATCTCGCGCGCATCGCGCACTCGCCCACCGAATTCGTGATTGATTTCGGTCACTTGATCCCCGGCGAACCGACTGCGAACGTCAACGCACGCGTGGTGATGACCCCGCTCAGCGCAAAACTGCTCCTGCGCGCGCTCAACGAAAATATCGCCCGTTACGAAGCCGCGTTCGGAGAAGTCAAACTGCCCACCGGCAACACGCTCGCCGATAACCTCTTCCGCAACTTGCACCCGCCGGAACCACCAAAAGAATAAAGTGTATCATTCTGAGGAGCGAAGCGACGAAGAATCTCGGCATAACGCGAGTAGATTCTTCGCTTCGCTCGAAATGACACAGAAATCTGATCATGCACAAACTCGAACAGATCGCCGACGATATCCGCAAGAGTTTCGATGTCCGCACGAAGATGCGCGACGAAGCGCTCGCCCTCGCGCGCCAACTCACGCGCGCCTGCTCGCTCGCCATCCGCGCGGTGCATCGCAACGACAGCGATGAAATGAAAACTCATCTCAACGAGGCGCATGAACTGGCGGACAAATTGCGCGCTGACCTCAAAGAACATCCCGATCTATATTATGCAGGATACACGCAGGACGCGCTCAAAGAATTTGTGGAGGCGAACGTCACTTGCGCGCTGATTCAAAACCAACCGCTTCAAACGCCGGGGGAACTGGGCGTCGAAAACTCGACCTATCTCAACGGGTTGGCGGAGGTGGTCGGCGAACTGCGCCGCCGCACGCTGGATATTCTCCGCTCGGGGTATTCGCAAGAAGCCGAACGCCTGCTCAGCCACATGGACGAAATTTACTCC
>WBZY01000139.1_pt1 | contig 53886 bp, 52 predicted proteins | sample 5204191 | NCBI WGS metagenome assembly WBZY01 (sample SAMN12344363, study PRJNA552823) | activated sludge metagenome | biome: Activated sludge suspended growth; feature: Anammox Sidestream; material: Wastewater; isolation source: activated sludge from anammox sidestream of wastewater treatment...
AGAGAACAACAACAGCAACCGCGTCACCACCGCCAACAAAATGCCTGTGGTACGGGCGCGCGACTGATCTTCAACGGGCAACTTGCCCGCCAGAATCGAAATAAAGATAATATTATCCACGCCGAGGACGAGTTCCAGCACAACGAGCGTGAGGAACGCGATCCAAGTTTGGGGTTGTAAAAGCCACTCCATGTAAGACTCCTATAATTTGAATGAGGCAAAGTATACCCGAACATGGATTCGCCTTGCAGTTGAAATTTCCGGGCGCGGCGAAACAGGCGTCTTCGCCACACACAAAGTTGCACCTCCCAAAGTTTAGGGCAATCGCATTTGGTTTTTTTCCGCTAATCCTCACGAATTCACGCTAATCTTTCTCGGAAAATTTCGCGCAGATTGGCGAAGAGTAGCGGATTCGAAGGCAAAACACCGTGTTTTGAGCCTCGAGATTTTCAAATGCGATTGCCTTATACCCAAAGTTCCCGCGCTTCGCAATATGAGATAAAATATCGACACGTTATGAATCTTGACCCCTCATTTCTCAGCAACATTATCCTGGTCTTGACAGGTTTCGGCGCCGCCTTCATCGCCGCGTTATGGATCGCGCTCGTCATTTGGACGTATCGCGATATCCGCACGCGTGCGCGCGATCCGCTCGCGCAGACCCTGGCAACGCTTCTTGTCGCCGTATTGAGTCTGCCGGGCATCCTCGTGTATTTGATCCTACGCCCGCCGAAGACCCTCGAAGAAGATTACCAAAAGACGTTGGAAGAAGAAGCGCTCCTTCAGGCTCTCGAAGATTTACCCCTCTGCCCCGGTTGCGAACGGCGCGTCAAAGATGACTGGCAGGTATGCCCGAACTGTCACACCAAATTGAAAAAGAACTGCGAGAACTGCAACAAACTGATGGAACTCCCGTGGAACATCTGCCCCTACTGCGGCGCTTCCGCCACCGGCGCGCGCCGCGACGCGACAAGCTTGGACGATGCCCTGCGCGGGTTAAAAGTAGATGAAACCGCCGGGGAAGTCAAAGCCGAAGGATAAAAATCAACTCGCCACCTGACCTTTTCTTGTTTGGACGCTGAGAAACGCAATTCAAAACTCCGCGACTCAGTGTCGCCATGGTTCAAACTGTGGCGGAGAGATTGCTTGGTTTAATTGATAATCTGCCACATGTCGCATGACGAGAGCCAAATCAAGTCCAACTGCGTAACATCAGTGAACAAAAAACTCGCTTCAAGAACGAAGCGGGTTTTTTATTTACAAACCGTCCGGTCAACCACAAATACCCGCGCTTCACATCCGTCTCACTGCCAGCATCGTTAAATCATCGGCGGGAGGCATATCTTGAATAAAATCGAGCAGCGCTTTTTCCACCACGTCGATCAAATCTGAAGCCGAGGCGCAGAGATTTGTCAACAAGGCGTCGATGAGTCGCGCTTCTCCAAAAAATTCGCTTTCGTTATTGAACGATTCGGTCAAGCCATCAGTATAGAAAAGGATGTTATCACCGCCCGCCAGTTGGATGGTCTTCTGTTCGACGCCGTGATCCGTCGAAACGCCGAGGGCAATGGCAGTGCGGGTAAGTTTTTCGATCGAGCCATCCTGTTTCACCCAGATCGGCGGGTTGTGCCCCGCGTTGACATAGGTTAATTCGTTGCTGGCGGTATCCAGCACCGCATAAATCGCCGTGACGAACATCCCCTGGCGCGTATCGGGAATCAAAAGCTCGTTGACGCGCGCCAACGCCTGGGCAGGCGACTCGGTCTCGAGCACGGCGGCTCGCACCAGTGTCCGCGTGAGCGCCATGAACAACGCCGCCGGCACGCCTTTATCTGCCACATCCGCGATGAACAAACCGATCCTTCCGTTGGGCAGGTCGAACACATCGTAGAAATCGCCGCCCACCTGGCGCGCCGTTTTCCAACGCGCTGAGAAGTCCCAGCCCTCCACTTGCGGGAGCGCGTCGGGGAGGAAGGTCTGCTGAATTTGGCGAGCCAACTGCACTTCCGTTTCGAGGCGCTCGCGCACCACCATCTCCTTTTGCAGAAGGTCGTTTTGAATCGCCAGCGCGGCTTGTTGGGCGATTCCGGTAATGATTTCCAGGCGGCGGGCGCGGAAACGCAATCCTCCCTCCGCCTCTTCGATGAGCATCACGCCGTACAACGTATCCTTGACGGCGATCGGGACGGCGAACAACAAGGCGTTGGGGTTGGCAAGATTCGCTTCCTCCGACGGGCTGGCTGATAACCACGCCTGTAACCCTCCCTGTCCTTCGAGCGGACACGCTAACATCCCCGTGGCGCCGCGGCATAAATCGAGGAAAGTAAATTCACCCGGTGAAAACGACCGCTCCCAGAATTGCCTTTCATCCTCGACGCTCAGCCCATAATTTTGCGTGGGCGCAAATTGCTCATGAGAAGCATCCCATTGATACAAAGCGGCGCGTTGCACACCGGTGAGGATCGGCATGATACGGATGATCGTGCCGAGAATTTCATCGAGATCATTCAGGCTGACGATTGCCTGCGCCACCTGCAACAACGCCGCCGACGCGTACGCCTGTTCCTGCGCCACATCGTACAAGCGCGTGTTTTCAATGGCGACCGCCGCGTAACTGGCAAACGTGGTAGCCACAGCTTGCGCTTCACGCCCATATCTGCCTGCCGCGTTATGCGCGAGGGTGATCACGCCAAAGGGTTGGTCTCCCACGCGCAACGGCACAGCCAGCGCGGAATAGCTCTGGTCGAAACCTGCCGCTATACCGGAAACCCACAGCGGGTCTGTCGGCTTTCGTATCTCGGCATTTTGAGAATGAACGACTTGCATCAACCCGTCGTATGCTTCCACCGAACCATACAACGCTTTTTCAAGCACACCCTCATCGATATTATGACTCGCGGCAAGGTACAACTGGTCGTCTTCCAGCAACCAGATCGCGGAAACATCCACAGGCAGGTTGCGTTCCAATTCGGCGAGGATCACATCCAGCACATCATCCACATCTTCGTCTGCCGAGATCAAGCCGGCGACCTCGCGCAGGCTGTCTGCCACGCGCCGCCGCCATTGCTCCGACCGATAGAGCGCGGCGTTGTGAATAGCAATGGCAATATGATCTGCCACCGCCTCGAACATGAATTTATCCTCCGCGGTAAAGGCGTTGTAGCGGTCCGCTTGAATATCGAGCAAGCCGACCACTTCGCCATCGTATAACAACGGCACGCAGATTTCGGATTTGGTGTTTTCCGGCGGAAAAGGCGAGGGCACATAGCGTTTATCCTTGCGCACATCGTTGGTAATCACCGTCTTCCCTTCGCGCGCCACCCAGGGGATGATGCCCAAGGAGTTATCCATGGAGATCGCAAACCCCTCCGAGCCCGCGTCGCGTTCGCCGCTACCCGCCTGATATTCAATGACGCGGCGGTTGCGATGAACGGTAAATAAATGCACATGCGGAACCTTGAATCGCTCGTGGATCAAGTCCGACACGTTCTTCATGAGCGTGTTCAATTCCAGCGAGGCGCTCGCGCTCCGCCCCACATCGGCGATCAATGCAAGGTGGTCCGAATGGCGGCGCAGATCGCGGTAGAGCCGCGCGCTTTCGATGGCGCGCGCGATCGTGTCTGCCAGCGCATTGAGGATCAACAGATCGTTCGCGTGGAAGGCATTGACCTGATTGCTTTGCACATCCAACACGCCAAGCACCCGCCCTTCGGTCTTAAGCGGGATGACCACCTCGGAACGCGTTTCAGGCAACGATTCAATGAATCGAAAGCGAGCGTCTTTCTTCACGTTCGGCACGACGATCCGCTCGCCATCCGACGCGGCTTCGCCGATCAACCCCTGCCCGATCTTCACATCCAACGCCACCTTGGCTTTTGATTTCCCCTTGCGCTGCGCCATGGCGCTCGAACGGAAACGAAGGTTGGCGGAAGAATTTTCACGAACGGTGAAAATCGCCACGTAATAAAAATGGAACGTTTCCTGAATAAGTTGGGTGACGCGCTCCGAAAGTTCGTTGACATCGAGCACGTTCGCGATCTGCGCGCTCACCTGGCTCACCAGATTTAACTGGTTCAATCGAAATTGCTCAACCGAGATGCGGTGCGAGGCGGTCAGACTCACAGCCACAACGCCTGCCAACCCTTCGAGCAGATTTATATCGTCTCGCTTGAAAACGGGTCCCTTTGGACGGGTAATCTGAATCGCCCCTAGGGCGGCGCCGCGATCGATGAGAGGAATCGACGCCCACGAAGGATGCGCCGCGCTTTTCGACTTTCCGCCTTTACTCCCTGCCACGATCCTGCCGCTCGCCATGGCGCGTTGCATGCCTTTGGTTGTCGGCTCGGGCGAAAAGATCGAGGCGTGTTCCGTGTTCGGCAATCGAAAAATGGATTCAGAAAGCCACAACTCCGCTTCGCCGCCCAACAGGCGCGCCGCCACATCCACAACGCGGTTACGCTGCTCGGCAAGCGATGCGGCGCTGAGCAGTTGCTCTCCCAGACGGGCAAGATCGCGCCAATCTGACGACGAGGCCTGCTTCATGCCTTATGCCTTTCTTTTGGTCATTTTGAGCGTATTACCGCGCGGGCTTGAAACGTATTCAAAGTCATCCATCAACTTGCGCATGAGAAAAATTCCCAGTCCCCCAATTTTGCGATCACTCAGGTCGGCTTGGATATCAGGCAACGGCACTTCCGAAGGATCGAAGGACTTGCCATGGTCGACCATAACAATGGTCAGGGTCTCGGCTTTCACTCCGCAGGAGATCTCGAGCATTCCATCCGCGCTCCCTCTATAGGCATGTTCGATCACATTCGATGCGGCTTCGTCGGCGGCAAGCTGGATGTTGTATACAGCCTTGTCGTTGAAGCCGTTTTCGCGGGCAATCACTCCCACAAATTCACGGATCTCGTCGAGGAATTCGAACTGTGCAGGGAACTGGACCGTCTGCATCCGATAAAACCGAAGCCGCCTCAACCGGTGGCTGAGAACGGCTCCTCTTTCGTTGCCTTCGTGTCTTTCTCCAACCTGAACAGGCTCCGCTATTTAGAAATGCCCAACCGCGTGCAGGGGGTCGTCAAAGGTTTTGAAAAGTTCTGTAAAGCCGGCCAGTTCAAGCGCTTCGCGAATCCGGTCAGGCACGCCGACGAGCACAACCTCGCCGCGATTATATTTCTTCGCATTGCGTTGCGCGGCAAGCAAGGCGCGGAACCCCGCGCTGGACATGTATTCAAGTTCGCTCATATCCATCACCAACTTGTATTTGCCCTCCTCATTGGCTTTCTCAAGGGCTTGCGCAAGTTGCGGAGCCGTCGCGCTATCCACCCGTCCCTTGACTTTGATCATTTCACAATGTTTGAATTCCTGAGTCGAAATTTCCATGGTACATCCTCCAGGTTGAATGAGCGTTTTATTGCGGTCAAAATTATAACACGACTGTCCTATCGGTTTTGTTGTGATTTTGGGACATTTAGGCGCCGCCAAAAACCGAAAATGAGTTAGAATGTTCCAAAATAAGCTATACATTATGACGAAAATTACCGGGAGACCCTACCTTGTCATGCTCGTAGAAGATAATGCGGACCACGCCGAACTTGTCATCCGCACTCTTGAAGAGCATCGTATCGCGAACGAAGTCCAACACTTTTTCGACGGGCAATCGGCGCTTGATTTTCTGCAACACCGAGGCGAATACTCCAACCCCGAGAATAAATCGCGGCCCCAGATCATCCTGCTCGACCTGCGACTGCCCAAAGTGGACGGGATCGACGTCTTAAAAACCATCAAAGAAGATGAAACCCTGAAAGCGATCCCGGTAATCATCCTCACCACCTCCGAAGCGGAAAAAGACGTTTCGAGAGCCTACTATAACCACGCGAATAGTTATCTGGTGAAACCGGTCGGCTACCCCGAATTCAAGCAACTCATGAACGATCTCCTGCATTACTGGCTTGGGTGGAATACGCAAGCGCGTTTGAATAGTTGAGCAAGTCGAAGAACAGCCAGCGCACAAATCACGCTGGCTGTTCGTTTTTAACAACCTCGCCGCCCTAATTGACACCCCTCCCCACATCGGGTATCCTTCGCCCGTCCGGGCAGGACCGGCGCGGCAGAGCCTTTCGAAACCCGCCAGGGTCGAAAGACAGCAACGGTAAGGAAGCGTTTCTGGGTGCCGCCGATCACCTGCCCGGATATTTATCCATGAAAATTAATCGCTGGCTATTTATCATCCTTGCATTCGTGATCGGCATCGGCGCCGGCCTTGCATATGGGTGGGTCATCGACCCGGTCGATTTCTTCGACCTCACGCCCGATACCCTGCGCGCCGACTTCAAAGCCGATTACGTGTTGATGGTTGCCGAGGCATATCACTCACACCGCGACCCTGCCATCTCAGCGCGGCAACTTGCCATGTTCGGCTCGCAATCTCCCACATCCATCGCCTCTCAAGGGTTGGAGTATGCGCGCTCGAACCGGTTCGCCGAGTCAGATATTGTCTTGATTCAGCAACTCGTCACCGCCCTCCAAGCCTGGAGCGGGATTCCATGAACCGCATCTTTTGGAGCGCCCTCCTCGCGCTTCTTCTCGGACTTGGAGCCGGGCTCGCCTACTCGTGGGTGATATCGCCCCTGCAAATCGTCGACGCGGTTCCCAGCGCCTTGCGCGACGACTTCAAAGACCAATACCGTTCCGCCATCGCCGCCGCGTATGTCAACACAGCGAATTTAGAACGCGCCAAAGCCCGCCTTACCCTACTGAACGATGCCGATCCCCTCGAAGCGTTGAACGCGCAAGCGCAACGCCTGCTTGCCAACGGAGACTTCCAAAACGCCGACCAACTCGCGCTTCTGTCTGCGGCTTTACAAAGCAACGGCATCAGTGTTGCGCCGCCGCCACCCTCAACCATTCCGGTTGAAATTATCCAACCCACCCAGTCACCAAACACGCCCTCCCCAATTCCCACCTCACCTACGCAAGATATTGCGACCGCGACGCTGGGCATTACCCCAACCCAGCCCCTGCCGATCGCATCCACGCCTCGCCCAACCCAAACCCCAATTCCAACGATTGGCGTCCCGTTCAAGTTGATCGCGCAAGAAGCCTTGTGCGATTCGAATCTGCCAGACGGTTTATTACAAGTGCTTGTGCTCAATTCAAACCGCAGACAAATGCCGGGCATGGAAATCCAAATCACATGGGAAGCGAACGAGGATCGCTTTTTCACCGGCTTGAAACCCGAGTTGGGCAACGGCTACGCAGACTTCCTGATGACGCCGAACATCGCTTATGCTGTGCAACTTGCGCAAGGGAGCGATGTCGCTTCAGGGTTAATGACTCCCGCCTGCCAGACCTCCTCGGGCGAAAATTATTTCGGCGGTTTCAAACTCACCTTCCAACAACCAAAATAAAACCTCCCTCTCTTTCAAGAGGGAGGTTCGTTATGGCATTGGGTTGTTATTCGCCCAGTCGTTGCCGATGCGGATCTCCACATCGACGGTTTGCGTCGGATCGGGCTTGATCTGAATCAGCGCGTTCTCGGTAATGCCGAACACCATTTGCAAGTATTTGAGCGTATACAGTTTTGGCGCGTACAACACGATCACCGTGCGGTCATAGGCGCGATCGGCGGGAGCGACTTCCTTGACCTGCATCCCCTGCGCCAGAAAATAATTACCGGTATTGGTTTCAAGCCCGGGGGTAAAAGAGCCATTCAACACGCGGACGCGGGCAAGGTCGAGGCGCATCAACGCGGTCAGGTCATTCTGCGGCGCCAGCGGACTCAACGCCCCAGCCGATGTGAAAATCTCATCGCGCAAAATGCGGATCTTGTCCGGCAACGGCTTCATGATGCTCGCATCCTGCCCGCCCAAAATCACGTTATCGAACGCCACCATCGTCGTATCGATCGCGCCTTGCTTGATACTATCCGGTGGAATATCCTTGGCAAGCACTGCCAATTGGATCGCCACATCAAGCGGCATGTTCGTGCGGATGCCGGACGAAAACTCGTTGTAGAAATCGTCCGCCTGAGTGATGAGCGTGGGGAAGTTCGCCGGGTCGAGCACCTTGTCGCGGATGGCGAGGATCAACTTTTGCTGGCGCTGGGCGCGGGAAAAATCGCCCTCGCCAGATTTGCGGTGACGGGCATACGCAAGCGCCGTCGTTCCAACCAAGTGGCGAGGACCGCAACAGGTAAGCCGAATCTTGTCCTTGCCGCCGCCCACAGGATCGAGGCGCAAATCTTCGTCATTGTAAATATCGACGCCGCCGATCCGGTCGATGAATTGGACGAACGTGTTGAAATCGACCTGCGCGTAATACTGCACGGGCACGCCGATAAATTGCTCCACTGTTTTTCGCGCCAGTTCAGGTCCGCCGCCCGGTAATTTATTGCCTTCGCCGGAGGAGTACGCCGTGTTGATGCGGCTGTACCCAAAGCCCGGGATGTTCACCCACATATCGCGCGGGACGGACAACATGCCCGCCGTTTTCGTCAACGGATCGATCGTGAGGAGGATCATCGTATCGGAACGCGGGGCGCTGGTATCGGTATCGCGCGCATCCAACCCGATGATCAATACGGTAATACGGCTTGCGCCGTCCCAGGCGGGCGGAAGATCGCTGGCAGGGATGATCACCGGGTCGGGCAAGTTCTCCGGCCCCGGCACAGGCGTGCCTTCGCTATTCGTGAGGGAGGGACCGTCCATCCCTGACTGCACGGTTTTACAATCTGAGGGAGCCCAGCCGGGGAGCGGAGTTAAGACCCAACAGGTGGTCAGGTTTTTGACAGCCGCGAAGGCGCCGATCGCCAGACCAGCCATGGCAACCCAGAATATCATTGTGCCCATTGAGGGGCGTTTCATGTTTTTTAGAATATTCATTTTCATTACACCGGTTTCAAATACACCATATCCAATCCAAGTCGTTCCAAGCCTTCTTTCGCCCAATGTTGCAAGAGCGCCGAATCTTCCTCCATCACCTTCATCAACGTGGGGATGGCGCGAGGGTCGCGGATCTCCGCCAGCGCGCGGATGGCGTGAATTCTCACCGCTTGCGATTTGTGATTCACCGCTTCGATCAGCGACGGGACAGCGGGTTTGCCAATTTTGACCAACGCACGCGCCGCGAGGCTACAGACCATCGCGTCGGCATCGCTCAACGCGCGGACGAGTGGCTGGGTCGCGCTTTCGTCGGGTTTCTCTGCCAGCCCCAGCGCCGCGCATTGGCGAACTTCAGGGGCGGTATCGCTGAGAAACGGGAGCAATTGTCCCGTCGAAACATGAGGCGCTTGTGACAGCGCGCGAACCGCCCACCAACGAGTATCCACTTCAGCAGAGGCGCTCAACTTCAAAAGCGAGGGAATCGCATCTTTACCGAAATCAACGAGCGCCGAAATGGATTTTTCTGCCCGCGCTTCGTCTTTGCTGGCGAGGTCGTTCAGGAGATCTTGCAGCGCGTTCACGTTATTTCGAGGGAGGCGGGATCGGCAAGGCGCTTTCCGCTGTGCCAACCCACTTATCCCCTTCTTCGATCAACATGATCGGGATATCGTCCACGATGGGGTATTTGCGGCCGCAGTCTTTGCAAATAAACCATGCGTCATTGCGCAAGTTAAGCTCGCCGCCAGTCGAGCGGACACAATTTGGGCATCGTAGAATTTCTTTTAGATTTGCGTCAATCATGGAACCTCATTTCTCGATCGCGGGCAATTCTACCACCGCCTAGGTGGATGGATTGCGGCACAATTTTTTCTCTGCCGCAAGTTTTTCGGGGTTTCTCGAATCGGGCCCAAATTGACAGATCGCCTGCCAGGGTTCGTAGTGGGTGACGAATTGATCTTGAAACAAGACTGCGCCATCTTGAGACACCGTGCGCGTGACGGTGACATCCGCGCCGTTCGCGGCGTAATCTATCTGTTTCATTTCGTTCTTGCTCAGGTCGGGGTTTTCTTCAAACAGGGGCGATGGCGCAGGGACAACGTTGACGGGTCCCGTTGTATCCCACGAAACGGTGCGCCCGGAGGAGGTGGAATACATTTTCCAGGTCAGCGAACGACCGCTTTCGTTCACGTAGGTTTCCATCAGAATCCAATAGGGCGTGTCGTTTTTGAATTTAAAATCCACGAGGGGAAAATATACGGTGGCGTCCAACCCCGCCAGATCGGGGTCAACCGCGCCGCTGGCGGTCATCTCATAATATGAGACTCGATACGCGTGTGAATACCGCTCCACCACCGGGAAGCCGGCGTTGAACACAGTGCGGAACAACGTGGTGCTGACCTGGCACACGCCTCCGCCCACACCCTTGATGGTGCGCCCGCCAAAAATGATGAGCGCTTCGGCGAATCCGTTTTCGAGGCTCACATCGCCCATGGCCGCGCCCATCGAGAAGATTTCACCCGGCGCGATCATCACGCCGTGAAAGCGTTCGGCGGCGGCTTTGATATTTTGAATACGCTCCTGGCTGGAACCGTAAAAATACGATGTTTCAGAGGCGATCAGTTCGGTAATGCCCAATTCCTGTCCTGTGGCTGTGCCGGGGATTTGCGGTTGAGCCTCGTTGATCACCAACGACACCGTGTGTTCGCCGCGAAACAACGCGTCGTTGATGGTTGAGATGCTGGCGTTCACATCCATTGCGCGACCCGTTTTCGAGTCTTCCATCTTGTCCAATTGTTTCGTTTCGTCGTTGAAAATGAATTTGGCGTTGGAGGGCGCGCGATCCACTTCCGCTTTGATCGGGTTGAGCAGGTTTCGCAACCCCTCCGAATTCAACACAACATGCACTTCGGTCTGCGCTCCGTTTTGCACGCGTTGCACGCCGAGCAAACTTGCCAGCACCCGCGCATCATACACATACGGGCCGGGGTCGCTTTCCGTCGAGTTTTGAATCGTCAGCGTAAGCGGCTGGCTCAGCACCTGCCGCGCCGCTTCGGCTTGCGCGCTCACATCCAGGATCTGAGGTTGGATCTCCTGCACCACCAGAGTCACTTCGCCGTCGGTAAAAGTTTGCAATTGCGCGCCGAGGTATACCATCGTTGCCTCGAGCTTCAACTCGCGTCCCACTTGCCCCGCTTTGGCGACCACGTTCGTCCCTTCGAGTTCCAGGCTCGCCTCCGCCATCGGTTGATTGATCTGCGCGCTGATCTGACTCAGATAGTGAGCCGCCACGCGCTGGTCGAACAGGATGACTGCGGGCACATCCGCGCCCGAACTGCGCGCTTGAATTTGACCGGTTAATGAACCGAATAACCCGCCGCTTCTTCCCAACTGGAAGGCGGCTCCGGCTGTGGAGGAGGGATCGAACACCATGCCTAATTCGGCTGGGGACGCCACCCAAACTTTTTCGCCATCCCGGAACAATATCTTTCCGGTGATCGGATACGATAACGTTTGGTTCAACTTCAACGCGGCTTCATCACGCGTAAGTCCGGAAAGGTCCACGCCGGCAACTGAAACGCCGGGGAAGATTCGCCCGGCATACATCAGTTGATATCCCAACGTCGAGGCGATGAGGATGCCAAGAAACAACGTCACGCCGCTAACAAACGCGGCAAGGATCTGCGGTAATGCGGGGAGGGTTCGATACGGGTTGGAAATGGAAGCCATACGTGAAAAATTATACCTTCACCGGTCAGACAAACTTAAGTCTCAACTAAGAAAACGAGTTCACGAATATTTCGTAAAGGCGCCGAAAAAGAGCCTCACCGCTGATCTGAAAGAAAAATCTGCGTTATTCAGCGCGCATCGCGGTCAGCGTCCCGATTTTGAAAGTGTAAGGTAATCAATCTCTTTCTTATACCTTATCCGTCGATTGCGGTTCTAAAACGAGAGGAGAACGCGATTTGTTCCTGCCAAATTTCAAGCCGGGAATGAGCATAGGCGTACTCGCCCGGTATTTCGCGTACTCTTCGCCGAACTCGCGGAGCAATTTTCGCTCCTCGAAATAAATGCCGACGCGAATATACGCGGTCAGCGAGAGGTAGGCGATCAACAAGTTCATCGTCATCACCGGCGTCAGCCAGAGGAAAAAGAGGAAGTACGCGTAAAAGGGATGCCGCACGATCGCATACGAACCGCTTCCAACCAGTTTACGCTCGCTGGGGAGTTCAACCAATTGTCGCAAGCCGATGAAATACAAGATACCGTAATGATACAGAGCGGTGAATAAACAAGCGGCGAAGAACACCTGCCCAGCGATCATCAGCTGCATGAACGGAGCCGGGACGCGATACAGCAATCGGCTGGGGAGTGTAAACAACAGGATGGGAATCGGCAAAAAGGTCAGCGCCGCAAAGACGTTGAAAGCGAGGCGGTAGAACTTCATGAAGCCATCGCCCAACGCGCGGCGGATCCATTCCTTGACCGCAAAAGTTGAATTGACCGAATGAAAGAAGCCCCAAAACGCAACCGCTACGATGATCCAGAACATAAGACAGCGCGGCTGTTACTCAGCCCCAAATGCGGGGAGTTCGAGCAAGCCGCCGCCGGAGTTCACGAGATAGTAGGGCATCCAGCCTACGCCGAATAGATTCACATACACATCGGTCTTTTTGGGGTTGACGGTCACTTCAGTCGATTCGCTGGCGGCTCTTCCCCAGCGTTCAGTGATCTCCGCTTCGATCTGTTCACGCTGTCTTTGAAGATCGTCGATATCGTTTTTAAATTGTTGAATGGCTTCCTCCGACTCGCGCACATCTTCCTTTGCGTTCTTCGCCATTCGGAACTTTGAGACCGGCGTGGAAAGACTCTTTTTACGTCCCAAGCCGAACAAGCCTGCCACAGCTTCCACTCCGTTTAGCCCGGCTTCGATGTTGCGGTTTCTCGCATCTTCTTGATCCTGGCGGAGTTCGCGTTCTTCCCGGTAAATTTTGTCTTCAAGAGTTTTTATCTTTTTATCGATCGCGGAGGTTTTCTTCTCGAGTTCGGCGTCGCGCAACGCGCGAGCCGCGTCGGAGCAGGCGGTCATGAATTCGGCTTGAGTCACATCGGGACCGGCGAATACTTTCAACGCTTGGTTTGCGCGGGCGGTGACGGATGAATTACGGAAGACCCAATCGGTGAAATCTTTTTGCAAGGCGGTCATCAATTTGGCGTCGTTCAGCGGCGCATCCACTGTGCCGAATTTTGTGGAGGGCGCGGGAGATGTGTCCACGTTATCCATCGGTTTGCCGGTAGCCGCGTAATCCTCCCAGCGGACAGTGCCTCGCTTTTCGGGCGAGGCGACAACCGCCGTGCGCGCGATCTCGCTGTCCACGCCGAGTTTGCGGTCGAGGATGCGGATCTGGGCGGACGCCAGCAACGCCGGCTTGTACACGATGCTTTCGATCATCGCTTCGGAGGGCGCGGGTTGATTCGCGGCTTTGAACGCTTCGGGCAGGCTGAGGTTTTGCGGGAGGAAATACTCTCGGATCGTTGGAGGGATGGAGGGCTTGGTGGAGGAGAATTGGGAATTGGAGGTTGGAGACTGGAGATTGGAGACTGGAGATTGTCTTTGCGGGGCAGACGCCATGAAAGATGGTTGAGGCGTAGAAACGGTTGAGGAGGGCGAAGCAGGCTGACCCTGAGTCGGAAGCGAAGCATCCGCATTGGCGAGTTGATTCAACGCGGGAATTTGAGTCCGCGTGATGGGACCGGCGAGAAAGTTCATCACCCAGCGCGTTTGTAATAACTCCGGCGCTTTGGAGTGAACGTTATGCAAGACGAACACGCGCTTGCCGAGCGATGAAATTAATTTATCGAAGATACCGCGCGAGACGCCGCCCGCCGCGCTTTCAAGCCCGTCGAGCAGTCTGTTTTTATCTTGATCGGTTTGCAGTTTGCCGATGAACCACGTGCCGGCGTTGGACAAGCCTTTGTAGTCCACATCCACCGGGTTTTGCGTGGCGAGCAATAAGCCAAGCCCGAACGCGCGGGCTTGTTTTAACATGCGAAGCAACGGTTGTTTGGAAGGCGGGTTGCCGAGCGGAGGCAGATAACCGAAAATTTCATCCATGTAGAGGAGCGCGCGCAGGGAAGTTGCGCCGCTTTGGGTGCGCATCCATGTTTCGACGGCAGAGAAAAGAAGTGTGACGAAGAACATGCGTTCGGCGTCGGAGAGATGCGCGAGATAAAAGATGCTGTGACGCGGCTTGCCCTCTTTAGTATAGAGCAACGCGTTGACATCCAGCGATTGACCTTCGCGCCAAGCCTCGAATGCGGGCGCGGCGAGGATGTTGTTCAGCACCATCGCCAAGTCCATGCGGTCTTTGGCGGGGAAGAAAGTGTCCACCGGGAAGGCGCCGAGTTTGTCGAACGGCGGAGTTTGCGTTTGCAAAATTAATTCAGTGAGTTCAACATCTTTGCCTTGACTCCACGCGTTCTCGAAGATGTTGGAAAGCAAAATGTGTTCGCGCGAACGGATGGGATCAATGTCATTGATGCCAACGAGTCCGAGCAGGGCTGTCACTGTGCTTGCAATCCGCTCGCGCAGGGTTTCGCGGTTATCCTGCCATGAGATTTCAGGCGCGGCAAGCGATGACAACACGCTGACAGGGATTCCCGAATCGGAGCCTGGTGTAAAAACGGAAAATTGCGCAGAATTTTTCAAGGCGAGCACGCGCTCCGGAGTCATCCCCCACTCTTTCAATCCGTTGCGCCATGAAGTGGACGCATCCGTTGCGACTTGTTCGAGAGTCTTGCCGGAACGACGCGCGAGGTCAGCATCGATCCACGGTTGGAAATCTTGCGGAGCAAGTTCGGGGAAGTGCAAAATTAAATTGGTGAGGTCGCCTTTCGGGTCAATGATAATGGCGGGGATGCCCTGCAACGCGGCTTCTTCGAGCAACGCAATACATAAGCCTGTTTTGCCCGAACCGGTCATGCCCGTCACAACCGCGTGAGTGGTGAGGTCGGCGGGATCGTAATTGATATTCTTCGCGGTTACTTTTTGCGTTTTCGGGTCGTACTCGCGTCCAAGATAAAAATTTGAGTCTGTCATTCAATGTCTCCTAATTTTATGTCATGCTGAGCGGAGCGAAGCATCTCTCCTCTCGCCAGAAATCTTCTTGGAGCAACATAGATTCTTCGTCGCTCCGCTCCTCAGAATGACATGATTCCATCACAATAAATAGAACGAACGTGCTGATAGTTAATGTACTCTATTTTATAACGAATGACAAGGAAGCCTAATTAAAAAATCCTGTGACTAAAATTCACCACAGGTTTTTTTGATTGGTATGAATCGAATAGGTCATGTTGACGGATTATCCAATCGGATTCCGTGACCGCGTACCGTGTCTATGTATTGGTGACCCGGGTCGAGCGCGGCGAGGCGTTCGCGCAGGCGGCGCACCAAGGCATCCAACGCCTGATCAGACACGCCCGCAGATTGATCGTCGCCCCACACCGCCGTCACCAGATCGGGACGGCTGATCACTTGTCCCTGCGTATCGTACAACAACCACAGCAAGCGGAATTGTTGAGCGGAAAGCGGAGGCTCGAGTTCCTGCTGGCGCACCCACACGCGGCGCGATTTTTGATCGATCATCAATCTGCCCGGCTTGCCGCCATCCAGCAGGGGCATGGTGGCGTCGGAGGTGAGGTAGGTGAATTGCTGGGCAATTCCCACCGCCAGACGGTCGCCATCCTGCAACATGACGGGAGCCGAAAGCATGATGCCGTTGTGATACGTTCCGTTCTTACTACCCAGATCCTCGAGCATCACCCCTTCGTTGGTCGGCGTCATGCGCGCGTGGAAGCGCGAAATCTGCCGGTCGGCAACAACCACATCGCACGTAGATTCGCGCCCCAGCACAACGGTCTGACTTAACTGCCAGCGTTTGCCTTTGAGCGGTCCATCCTCGGCGATCAATAACGGATAATCTTCTGTTTTTTTCATGAAACTTTTATCGACTTTGGATGTCAGGTAGATAAATCGAGTTTATAATACGCGCCAACCTGGTTCGAATCGACGAACTAGCGTCGTCTGGAATATAGCATAAACAAGCGTTTCTGTGCAGAACCAACGCCGAATTGACTCTGCGAGAGACGTCTCTTCCACAGTACCTGTTCGCTCCGTAGTTGCAGTACGGGGTCGACACACGAATAACTTTAAGGAGAAAGTTTGCTCCCACCCCTGAAGAGCGGGGAGGTCTTGCGCAGTCGCTACAAAATCCGAGAACGCATCGGACAAGGCGGCATGGGTTCGATCTATCTCGCCGACGATACACGCCTAAAAGGGCGCGAGTGCGCGTTGAAAGAGGTTGAATACGACCGCGCGCTCCCGGAAAAAATACGCGAAGAAGCCCGCGAACAATTTTTGCGCGAGGCAACCATATTGGCGCGTCTCGATCATCCCAACCTGCCGAAAGTATCGGACTTCTTCTCGAACGGGCCCCGTGATTATCTGGTGATGGACTATGTGCCAGGCAACGACTTGCGCCACATGATGATCGAAGCGCGTCGCAAACATCACTTCCTGCCCGAAAAAGAAGTGCTTGCCTGGGCGGAGCAGATCGCCAGCGCGCTCACCTACCTGCACGGGCAAGAACCGCCCATCGTCCACCGCGACATCAAACCCAGCAACCTCAAACTCATGCCCTACGGCTTGATCAAACTTGTGGATTTCGGCTTGGTGAAAATTCTCGCCCCCGAAGAAGTGACCATCACCATCATTCAAGGACAGGGCACGGCCTTGTACACTCCGCTCGAACAATACGGCGGAAGCGATGTGCATACGGACATCCGCTCGGATATTTACGCGTTCGGCGCCACGCTGTATCACTTGTTGACAAACGAATCGCCTGCCGACGCGCGCAAACGCTTCCTCTCCCCTGAAAGCCTGGTTCCCATTCGGGAGATCAATCCCCACGTGTCGCAGAAAACCGAGAAAGCCATCCAATGGGCAATGTCTCTTCACCCCGACGAACGACCGCCGTCGGTGGACGAGTTCCGCAAAGCCCTGCTTGGGTTCAGCGAATCGCCGAGCAATCCCCTCCTGCCCTTGCGCCGTCCGCGTCCTGAAACCGTGTCAGATTATCTTGGCAACCCAACGGAAACCACGCTCGCATGGAGCGCGGGGGTGCTTTTGCTCGTTAGCTTGCTCGCGACCCTTGCCCGTTGAACCAACGCATCCAAACCCAAGCCGTCAATACCCCCGCAACTTCTCCGCCAAAGATCAAAATCAACACGCCAAACGTGCCGCTGCCGGAGGCGATCCAATCCGCCGCGCCGGGGAAACCGAGCGCGAGATAGTTATACGATAACAAGCCGCCGATCACCGCGCACAACGTGAAGCGTAACGCCCAACGAGTGGCAATCAAATTATTCGCCGCCCAGAATACCAGCGCGGCGCCGCCCACCAGCGCCAGCAAGCCCAACATCCACCCGCCGAGGCGAGGATACCCCTCCGGCGTAACAAGGTCGTTTTCCGCCGCCGGCGTAGGCGAGGGAAGAGTCGCAGTCGGCGTCGCAACTGTAGTGGGAGCGATAACCGTCACCGCTACCCCCGCATCCGACGCGTCGAATTGAAGCGCCTCAGACACCAGCGCCGGCTCGCTCATCACGCGGATTTCCACAAAGCCCGGCTTGTCGATCACGAACAAGGCGCGCGCAATCCCATCCACAGTGGGAGCGTCCACCTGCTGTAAAACTCCGCCTCCCGAATCACGCGTAGACATGGTGAAGCGGGCGATCGTCCCGTCGGGCGTCAGCCGCCCATTGGAATCCAGAATAGGTCCGGCGCGAACCGCGATCGAATCGCCGATCTTGAAAAGGGGCAAGGGAGTCGCCGGTAGCGCGAGAACATCAGGCGTGGCAGTCAACTCCGGCGCCGAAATATCCAACGCGAGAGGAATCACTTGCGAAGGATTCGGCGACAACGCGGCGATCAAATCGTATCCTACGGCAGGGATGGAGACCGGCGACGCCCCCGGCGCGATCTGTTGAAACAACAAACGGGCGGCGACATCGACGAAGGCGGGTTGTTTGCTATATAGCGAGTAATACGCCGTCAACTTGGAAATATCGGTGGCGTCGAGATAATATGGCGCAGTGAACGAAAACAAGATGATGTTCTTGTTGCGGATCAGGTTTGGGCGTTCGGAAAAAAAGCGCCGCAACAGCGCCAATTGGTTGTTGCTCACATCTGCCAGCGAAACGACCACCCAGGTTGCCCGCTCCAACGCGCTTTCGATATTGGTTTCGCTTTCGCCATTGAGGAGCAACTCCACCTCGCGGAATGAAAACGAATTCATGCGGCTGTTGAATACCTGCGCGCTCCCACCCTGACCGTATAACCGATCCACCGCTTTTTGAAGAGCATCCACCGCCAGCGCGTCTTTCGGAGCGCACGCGCTGCACTGTTGATAGGTGGAGGCGTCTGTGAGAAACACAATGCGGTCGCTTGGGTTCGGCGGAGCCGGCAAGAGCGCGCCTAATTCCTGCGGGTCGGGGCTGATCAGCGTGGCGGCATTGCTCGCCACCTCGAATTTCACCGGTTGCAATTCACCGGTAAAGCCAAGACCCAGGATGGAGGGAATCACATTCGAAACCGAAAAATTGCCGCCGTACAACCCCAATTTTTTCGCGAGGATGCGCGCCACAGCCGCATCCACGCGCTGGGCAAAAGCGGGGTCGTTGACATATTCCTGCGTGAAGAAATCGAGAATTTCCACCGTCGTTTCATGCGTGACATCCGTCCCCAAGTCCGACTTGATGTTCCCAAGATACATCAAGTCATTGCCCGCCTGAAAGGCATCTCGCGCCACCGAGCGCAGTGAAAAATTCTCGCCGCCTTGCGAATAAAAAGCGCGCACCGCGTTGCTCCCCAGGGCATCGCTGACCACCAAACCTCCAGCCTGCCTCCAACCTTGAAACTCCGGCAAGGCAAGGATGGCAGGCAGGGCAGACGAATCCAAACTGACGGGACGCGTTGTCGCCCGGATGTTTCCTTGAAATCCCTGATATCGTATGTGAGAAACCAAAAATCCATCAGCGTGGAGAGCCGGATCAGCCGCATTTGCCACGGCAAAAAATGGAAACAACTCAACCTGTTTCAACGCCTCCAGCGACTTCCGAACTGTTGCTACCTCTTCCCCAAGTTGTCGATCCGAATCGCCGCGCCCTGGGAAGTGCTTTGCGATCACTACCATGCGGTTCTCACTACCATCATGGAGACCTTTAATGAACGCGCCGCCCATCTTCCCCACCCAAAACGGATCGCCGCCAAACACGCTTGCGCCGAGGTCGCTCAACGCCGAGGGGTTGGGCGTTTCCACCACATCAAGAGACGGTCCAAAAATCAAATTGAAACCGATGGCAGATAACTCGGATCCTAGCACAGCCCCTACCTGCTCCGCCTGAGTCGCATTCCATGTCGCGCCGACAGCCATCAACGAAGGTGTGGGCGTTAGCCCGCTCAAGATCTGGTCGCGTCGCGCGCCATCGCCATCCTGCGAAATCCCAACGAACAACGGAACGTACTCATTTGACGCATCGGCGGGCGAGAGCGAGTTGGTCGCCTCCCATTCGAGGTTTTGCAGATCGCTCGCCAATTGATAGGCGCCGGGGACCGTCTCCGGCGCATCGACAAAATTATCGTTCTCCGCCAACAGCACAACGCCCCCGATATGACGATTGACGATCAGGTCGTAGATTTTCGAATCGGGCGCGATACTTGTCCCTCGAAAAGTGACAAGAAACAATTGCCCCACGCGCTCCTGCGGCGTCATCGAATTCAAGATAGCCTGCGCCTGCGACTGGGCGCCCACTGTCGGCACACGCCAGAGCATGGATGAGGCGACAAACGCCGCCAGGAGGCAATGAATGAGTTTCCTCAACTTCATGACGAACGCCCGCCTCTTCTCCCCAAGTGAAGTTGGTTCACACCCTGACGCGTTTTCTTCACGTCTCTCACAGCTCCCCTCGAACTTTGAGCGCCAGTAACGGATCGTCCGTGAAAATTCCATCCACGCCCCAGCGGAACAAGCGACGCATCTCCTCTTCCGCATTCACCGTCCACACGTGGACTCTGCGCTTCATGCGATGGACGCGTTGCACCTGCTGGGGCGAGGTATTCTCCAAATATGGATGTAACGCGTGATAATCCCCAAACGCGAACATAAACGAACGTTGCCAAATCCCTCGATAATCGTTGACCGCCAGCAAGCCGCGAGGCGCGCCCGGCATCAAGCCGCGCGCTTTCGCCAGGTTCTTCGCATGAAAAGAAGAAAAAAGGATCCGTTGCTGAAGGTTGAATTTCTTGACGAGCATGCACACGGTTTCAACAAGATGATCTTTTTTATTGTCGTAATTGGTCAATTCCACGTTGATGAACGAACGCCTGCCAACCGCTTCGAAGACTTCCTCCAACAACGGAATTTTCTCTCCGCGATATTTCTCAGAGAATGACGCGCCCGCGTCTAGTGAGCGAAGTTCAGCCAGCGTTAACTCTTTTACCCGCCCAACGCCATCCGTTGTGCGGTCTACCGTATCGTCGTGGATGACAACGGCATGCCCATCGGAGGACAGCTTTACATCCAATTCAATGGCGTCTGCCCCTTGCGCGACGGCAAGCTCGAATGCCGCAAGGGTGTTTTCCGGCGCGTACGCCGACGCGCCGCGATGGGCAAAAATGACAGGTTGGGGAAGCGATTCGATCATCATAAAAAATATACGGATTACGCAAATGATACTACGAAGCGTAATCCGTAAAAGTTGACGAACAGTTTGGGTTAAATATCCACAAAGTAAGCGCTTGCCGCGCGGTCAAGCATATCCCGCGACATGGCTGGCGGCGCGCCCAGGTAACTTGAAATGTCGAGGATCTGGTCGCATAGGTCGCGCGGATGCGAGGCGCGTAGTTTGCGATTCCGTTTGATGTACCATTCCTGCAACAGGTACGCGAGTCCCTGGTCGTTATATTCCACGCGCTTATCCGAGGCGACGCGCTTGAAGATTTCGCGATACTCTTCGTAACTCGGGTCGCCGATCTCAATCTTGTGCCGCAGGCGGCGCAGGAAGGCTTCGTCCACGAGGTCTTTGGGAGGCAGATTCGTCGAGAAGACGATCGTCACGTCGAAGGGCACCTCAACCTTGCGTCCGTTGTGAAGCGTGAGGAAATCGACGCGGTTTTCGAGCGGCACGATCCAGCGGTTGAGCAGGTCGCGCGGGCGCACCTGTTGCCGCCCAAAGTCGTCGATCAAGAGGATGCCGCCGTTGGCTTTCACCTGAAACGGCGCTTCATAATATTTGTGCACATCGTCGTACACCAAGTCCAAGCCTTCGAGCGTCAACTCGCCGCCAACCACCACAAAGGGTCTGCGAATCTTCACCCAACGCGGATCCCGTCGCTGGCTGGTGCGTAAGTTGCCCGTGCTTCCCGTTCCCGAGGAGGAGCCACCCTCCCCTTCCGGCACGAGGCGGTGGCTGACTTGGTCGTAAACTTTGATCACCTGCCCATCGAGGTAGAGCGCGTATGGCACATACAAGACCTGGCTCAATGCAAGATTGCCAAACGCGCGCGCCACACTCGTCTTCCCATTCCCGGGAGGTCCATATAGGAAAATCGACGAACCGGAGTTGAGCGCGGGCCCTAATTTTTGAAAGGTTTTTTCAGAGATGATGAGTTGTGAAAGGATCTGGCGCATCGTCCGCGTGGTCACCGTGAGCCGTCCGGCGCGTTGCCGGCGGATCGCTTCGTTATATACTTCGAAAGGCACCGGCGCGGGACCCGAATATTGACTGCGCTCCAATGCTTCGCGCGCGCGCGCCACTCCCGCCTGGGTGATGCCGTAGGTGTACGAACCTTCGCCCAAGCCTCCCTGCGACGATTTGACTTCGATCAATTTCTCGCGTTTCAGCGATTCTAAAATACTGTCGGTGACCCCTGCAAACGGTAACGCAATGGATTCGGCGATTTTGAACCCGCTCAAAAAACCTTGCGAATAGAGAATCTTGAGGGTCAGGTCCTGCAACCAAAGCGCGGAGAGACCCGTATCTTCCACCGAGTTGATCGGGGGCGGAGAAAACAGCCCGGTGCCCATGTTGGTTTTTCCTAGCGGATTCGTCATACTGCCTCCCACATTGTGATGTGGTCAAAGTTTTTCTGGAGCGCGGCTGAATTATACTGCCGAATGATGGGCGCCATGGACATCAATATTGCATCTGCATTGAAGGCGCAACCCGGCGCCCACGCGAAGTTATAATGCCCTGTATGAATCTCTCTGTTGTTATCCCAGTTTACAATGAAGAACACAATATCCGCGAGATCTTGCGGCGGGTGCAAGCGACCAAACTGGCGAAAGAGATCGTGGTTGTGGATGACGGCTCGCAGGATGGAACCAGGGCAATCCTGAAAAAACTGGACGGCAAGGGGAAAATCCGCGTTATTTTGCATGAGCGCAACAAAGGCAAGGGCGCGGCGGTTGTCACCGGGTTGAATGCGGCGAAGGGTGATGTGTTATTGATTCAGGATGCCGACCTGGAATATGACCCGCGCGACTATCCTGTTTTGCTTCAACCCATCCGCGAGGGCGTAGCCGATGTGGTCTATGGTTCGCGGTTCCTCGGCGGTCCGCACCGGGTAACGATGTTCTGGCATCTTGTCGCCAACAAGTTACTCACCCTGATGACCAATATCTTGTACAACACCATCCTGACCGATATGGAGACCGGCTATAAAGTCTTCCGCCGCAAGGTGATCGAGGCTATGAACCTCCGCGCAAAACGGTTCGATTTTGAACCGGAGTTCACCGCGAAAGTGCTTAAGCGGAATTATCGGATCTACGAAGTGCCGATCTCATTCAATCCGCGCGACTACTCGCAGGGAAAGAAGATCAAGTTGAGGGACGCATTCGAAGCGGTGTGGACGTTGTTGAAGTACCGGTTCGTAGATTAGCCGCCGATCTCGCGCGGCAACACGAAGCGACGAGGCATCTTTCTTGTTTGGATTGCCGTGTTCATGTTGCGATACCAGGAAAGGTATAATCCCTATCGTGAACTTCAGCGTTGAGATCGATAAAGAAATTACCAGGGCTCAGCAAGCCCGCCAGCGTGGTAACGAGGGACAGGCGCGGGTCTGCGCGCGACGGGCGGCGGGAATTGCCGTGCGCGAACACTTGAAGCGCAAAGGCGCTCCATCGTCCAGCCCCAGCGCCATAGATTTATTAAACTTAATCAAAGACGACCCGCTTCTTTCTCCCGAACTCAAACTGATCGCCAGTCACTTGACCCTGCGCGTGAATGAGGAATTCAAACTTCCCGTGAAAGTAGACCTGGTCGCTGAGGCGAAAGTATTCTGTGAAGAACTATTGAAATAACGCCCCTTACGCATTGTGCCGCAGAGTCACAGAGACGTGGAGAAAATCTTTTAGGACGTACGCAGTTGAACCTGTTGCGCCGTAGTTGCACTGCGGCGGCGGCAGTACAACTGCCCGCCGACTGCCTAAGTCCTGTTTTTCTGTTTTTTTTCTCTGTGACCCTGCTTCTGTGTGGCTAGACTGCGCGCTATCAGTGAATCAAAAAAGACCCCGAACACTGTTTCAGGGTCTTTTTAGTTTGGTTTATCGATCATCAATAGATCACGAACATAGTGACCGACACAGCTGCGCTGCGTCGAGACAGGCGACACGATTTGCCCGGCAAATCGAACCGTCGCCCAAACTTTCGTGAAGCACTGATCATATGTGTTTGCGCGCGAGGTGAAAAAACGCGCGGGCAACCGTGATCAGCACCAACAAGCCAGACATCACCCCTCCAAAGACGAGAAACAGTTTGCGCCAGTCCTGAAAACGCAACACGATCGCTTCGCGCGCGGGGAAGCGAAGGCGCTCACGCAGGCGCTGAATCAGGTCTCGCGGTGGAGAGACCGGTTTCAAAGTCCCGGCGAGGTGCTCTTCAAGGTCGATAAAATCATCCTGCAAATTCATCGTCATAGTGTGCGTGCCTGTCTCATCGCAAGCCTTATTTAGGCGGCGGGAATGATAATCAAACCGACGGTGCCCGGCCCAAGGTTGGCGGCAATTGAAATACCCAACTCACCCATCAGCGCTTCGGTGTAGTTGAAATGCTTCTTCGCTTCTTCCAGCAACCCTTCGCCCGATTTGGGGTCGCGCGCGTGCACAACGGCGAGAATGACCGATTGATTGCCATATTCGTTTTTCGCCATTTCAACCACACGATCGAGAGCGGCTTTGCGGGTGCGCACGCGTTCTTCCATTTTCAGGTCGCCATCGCGCAACACCGCAATTGGTTTGACGTTCAATACAGACGCCAACGCCGCCTGCAATGTCTTCACGCGTCCCGACATTTTGGCGTATTCCAGCGTGTCGAGGGTGAGGATGACACGCGAGCGTTTCTTCACATCCTCAACGTATTTCACGATCTCTTCGATACTTTTGCCTGCGCGTTCCATCTTCCGCGCTTCGCGGCAGAGGATGCCGATGCCCAGCGATCCAAGCGCCGAGTCGATGGGGATCACCTTGAACTCATCCTTCACTTCTTCGGCGGCGGCGATACAGGAAGCGTATGTGCCTGAAAGTTTTGCCGTGATGTGGATCGAAAGGATCGTATCGCCTTTTTGGGCGATGCGCCGATAGAACTCAACAAATTGATGCGGGGAAGGTTGGGAGGTTTTTGGAATTCTTCGGCTCTCCTCAACTAATTTATAAAAACCTTCGTTATCCAATTCCACCCCTTGAAGATAGGATTTTTCACCGAACAAAATATTTACCGGGATTACTTCGATGCCATACTCTTTTCCCCAGGAGGGGATGATATCACCCGCGCCGTCGGTCACGATCCGCAACATGGTTTACTCTCCTTCCAAATTGATATTTTGGTCTCCCAACTGATCGCGGAGCGACAGCAGGGTGCGATGATATAAACTTTTGACCGCGCCTTCGCTTCGTCCCATGATCTCACCGATCTCCGCATTCGACATGTTCTCAACAAACTTGAGGATGAGGAGGGTCTGACGCTCGGGCGGCAGGCGTCGGATGAGACGAAGAAGCGCGCCTTGCTCCTGCGAGCGGACGAGGTTACGTTCCGGGTGGTCGCCTTTTGTGGGCAGGATGGGCAGTTCATCCAGTGGAATTTCCTGCCGCCGGCTGCGGTCACGATGCCAGTTCGCAACCAGATTATGGGCGATCCGATATAACCATGCCGAAAAAGGGACGCCGCGATCCGTGTAATTTTTGATGTGATTCATTGCCCGCTGAAACACACGGGCTGTCAGATCCTCCGCGTCGTGGAGATTACCGGTCCGGTAATATACATAATTGAAGATGCGATCCACGTATTGCTCATACAGGCGACCAAATGCGTCACGGTCGCCGGTTGAGGCGCGGGTCAGGGTATCATCTTCGTTGAAGTCAAGCTCCGCCAAGAAAAATTCCTACCGGCGGAGTTAAATTAAGTAACACCACCGGGTTTTAGAAGTTGCAGGGAGTATAACATGCAACATTTCAAAACCATTGAAAGCCCGATCGATGCCGGTTGGTATAATGAAATGTTGCGCCGGTGTCTGAATTGGTTTGAGTAAATGGAACACTTGTGCTAAAATCAAAATCCTTTGAGGAGGAGTATGTCGTCCAATACCATCCGCGTGGTTGGGGCGCGCGTTCACAACCTAAAAAATATCACTGTTGAAATCCCGCGCGATAAATTCGTCGTGATCACCGGGTTGTCGGGGTCGGGGAAATCGTCCCTGGCATTCGATACGATCTTCGCCGAGGGGCAACGCCGCTATGTTGAATCGCTTTCAGCGTACGCGCGGCAGTTTATCGGGCAGATGGATAAGCCCGATGTGGACTACATCGAGGGACTCTCCCCCGCTGTTTCGATCGACCAGAAATCCACCAGCCACAACCCGCGTTCGACCGTTGGGACCGTCACTGAAATTTACGATTACATGCGTTTGTTGTTCGCGCGCGCCGGCGTACCGCATTGTCCATTTTGCGGGCGGGTTGTCGTCAAACAATCGGCGCAGGAAATTGTAGACCGCATCCAACAACTCGACGATGGGATGCGCATTTTAATCCTCTCGCCGCTGGTACGCGCCCGCAAAGGAACGTATCAAGCCGTGTTTGAGGAGATTCGCAAGGCGGGTTTTACGCGCGCCCGCGTGGATGGAACGGTGCATTCCTTGGACGATGAGATAGAACTGGACCGCTACAAACAACACACGATCGAAGCGGTTGTTGACCGCCTCGTCATTTCACGAGGGGAATCAAAGGAAGATAAAAAAGCCGCGCTCACCCGCCTGACCGACTCGGTGGAAACCGCGCTGAAATTCGGCGAGGGCTATCTCACGGTCAATCTCGTGGACAAAAAAGAGGATATTCAATTCTCAGAGCATCTGGCTTGCCCAGAGCATGGCACGGTGATCCAGGAAGTGGAACCGCGCACATTTTCGTTCAACACGCCTCAAGGCGCGTGCCCAGATTGCCAGGGGCTTGGCTCCAAATTGGAAATCGCCCCAGACCGCATCATCCCAGACCGCGACCTGTCGCTCAACGACGGAGCCATCGCCAGCATGGAATGGAGCGGACCGAAGGTGGAAGGCGGTTTCTATTGGCAAAGCCTGATCAACGCGGCGAAGGCATATAAAATTGATTTGGATACGCCGGTAAAAGAATTATCAAAGGAACAACTCAAAATCGTTCTGTACGGCACCGGCGAAAAACAAATCTCCATGACGTATCAAAGCGCCAACGGGAATGAGTTCAAATTCTCGCGCGCATTTGAAGGCGTAATCACAAATCTGGAACGCCGCTACAGAGAGACCAACTCTGAATATATCCGCGAGAAGATCTCCGAGTTCATGTCGGACCGCCCATGCCCGACCTGCAAGGGAAAGCGGCTCAACACCGGCGCGCTGGCAGTGACGGTGGACAACGTGAACATCATCGAAGCCACCTCCTGGGCGGTGTCGCAAACGTTGGAATGGGTGAAAAAATTAATGGGCAAGAACTCGCCACTCACCTCAAAACAAAAAGCGATCGCCGAACGCGTTCTCAAGGAGATCCATGAGCGCTTGAACTTTCTTGTCAACGTGGGGCTGGATTACCTGACCCTGAACCGTTCCGCGGTCACTCTTTCCGGCGGCGAGGCGCAACGGATCAGGCTGGCAACGCAAGTCGGGTCGAGACTCGTTGGCGTTTTATATGTGTTGGACGAGCCTTCGATCGGGTTGCATCCGCGCGACAATTCACGGTTACTTGAAACGCTCAAAGGCTTGCGCGATTTAGGCAACACTGTGCTGGTTGTGGAACACGATGACGAAACGATCCGCGAGGCAGATTGGATCATCGATCTCGGTCCTGCCGCGGGAGAGCATGGCGGGGAAGTCATTGCCAAGGGAACGCCGAAGCAGATCCTGGCGCACCCCAAGTCGCTGACGGGGCAATATCTCTCAGGGCGGAAGCAGATCGAGGTCCCGAAAAAGAGACGCGAGGGGAACGGTAAAATCCTGAAGATCATTAACGCGTCCGCGAACAACTTGAAAAAGATCGACGTTGCGATTCCGCTCGGGAAGTTGGTTTGTATCACCGGCGTAAGCGGGTCGGGCAAATCCACGTTGATGACAGAGATCCTCTACAACGCGCTGGCGTCGAAATTGATGGGAGCGCGCACTCAAGCGGGCGAGCACGACAAAATCGAAGGCGTGGAACACCTCGACAAGATCATCAACATCGACCAATCGCCGATCGGGCGCACGCCACGCTCGAACCCCGGCACGTATACCGGCTTGTTCGACGAGATCCGCAAGTTGTTTGCCGAGTTGCCCGAAAGCAAAGTGCGCGGATATAAACCCGGTCGTTTTTCATTCAACGTGCACGGCGGACGATGCGAAGCCTGTCAGGGACAGGGCGAACTGCGTATCGAAATGCAATTTTTGCCCGATGTATATGTGCCATGCGATGTGTGTCATGGCAAGCGCTTCAACCGCGAAACATTGCAAGTCTTGTTCCGCGAGCAGTATTCGATCTCGGATGTGTTGGACATGACGGTGGATCACGCGCTCGAGGAATTCAAGAACTATCCGCCGATGTTGAGCAAATTGAAACTGCTTCAAGAGGTTGGCTTGGGGTACGTGCGCGTTGGGCAACCCGCCACAACGCTTTCGGGCGGCGAGGCGCAACGTGTGAAGTTATCGAAAGAATTATCGCGTCGCGCAACGGGGCGCACGCTCTACGTGCTGGACGAACCCTCCGTTGGTTTGCACGCCGCAGATGTGCACAAATTGATCGAGGTGTTGCAGAGGCTGGTCGACTCTGGCAATTCGGTGCTCATCATCGAACACAATCTCGATATCATCAAAGTGGCAGATTGGTTGATCGACTTGGGACCCGAGGGCGGCGACCGCGGCGGCGAACTCATCGCCGAGGGCGCGCCTGATCAAGTCATGAAAACCAAAGGGTCGTATACCGGCAAATATTTGCGGGAACACATGGGGAAGTAGACACGTTATCCACCCTCTATTTCCCTGCGCACGTGTTTTCCTTTTTTCAGGTAGAATTATTGCACCGCATCAGGTGGGACTTCTCACTTGCGCGGCGTTATAAAGGAACCCCTATGCTCAACCGACCTTCCTCTGGCAACACTTCGGACGTGCTCAACTCCTTTCGCAAGAAGCGCCAACAACGCGATCTATTGATACGATACGGATCCATCGGATTGGTGGCGCTGGGATTGATCGTGCTCATCATTTGGCTGACAAGCGGATCGAACGCCCCGCTCAGCGGGTTGTTCGCAACGGATACTCCAACCCCTACGTTGACCTTCACCCCGACCAATACATCCACCCCGACGATCACCGCCACCGTCACCGAAACTGCAACAATCACATTCACACCTACGCCTTCTGAGCCTTTTCCGTACACGGTCGTAGAAGGCGACTCGCTGGCTGTCATCGTGGATAAATTTGGGCTGGGCGAAACCGGCATCAAGTTGATCCTCTATTTGAACCCGTTCAATCCTGAAACCGGCTTGGGCGTAGACCCCACGACTCACATCGTATATCCCGGACTTGTGTTGCGATTGCCTTATCCCGGTATGCCTTTGCCTACCACTACTCCGATTCCAGCGGATCTCAAGCCCGGGACCGAGATCAGTTACGTGGTCGAATTAGGAGATACGCTTGCCGGCATTGCCGCAAAGTTTAATAGCACAGAAGAAGAGATCATCGAAACAAACAAGATCGAAAACGCCAACTCCCTTTTCGCGGGACAGTTGCTTGTGGTTCCGATCAACCTGATCACTGCCACACCGACATTACCTTCAACAAGCACCCCCATTACCCCAACTGTTCCCGGTCAGCCGACAGCGACCGTAACACGACCCGCTGGCGTTTCGGTCACCGGCACGCCAATCGTGCAGGGACAGTGCTCGTTTACCGAAAGCGCTTCGTTTGTGAGTGAAGTGGGAAACCTCGTCAACACCGAACGCACCGCCAACGGGCTACCTGCCCTGAGCGTGAATCAGAAATTGGCTGCCGCCGCGAAAGCCCACGCTGTGGATATGATCTGCAATGAGTATTTCAGCCACAGCGGTTTGAACGGCTCCACGCCGGAGATGCGCGTCAAAGCGCAGGGATATACCGCCACGTTCGTTTTCGAACATCTATTTGCCCTCGCCCCCGCCAACGGAGGCACCCCGCTTGCCGCGTTCAATTGGTGGATCAACGATCCTGAACAGCGCGCGCAACTCCTAAGCACAAATGTCACCGAACTAGGTGTTGCATACGTGTCTTCTCCAGATAGCCTGCTCGGCGGGTACTTTGTGCTAGTTACCGCCAAACCATAAGGGAATGTCCTTTCCGACGCGCGAAGCCGCAGAGACCACCGAGAGTTTGAGAAATTCTCAGAGAACTCTGCGCGCTCTGTGGCTAAGAGGTTTCCGCAAATAGATCTCTGCTATCTCAAGCCGTAAAATTTCTGGACATTTCCGCAAGCATCATGTAAAATACCGCTCCTGTGCCAGATTTTATGGCGCAAATCAATACATCAAGAAACGAAAGAGGAAGACCTTGGCTAACATTCAATCTCAGATCAAACGGAACCGCCAGAACGAGAAGCGCCGTTTGCGCAACCGTAACATCCGCGGCTCGGCTCGCACAGCCGTGAATCAGGCTCGCGCCTCATTCGCAAAGAACGCACCCGAAACCAAAGAAACTGTCCTGCAAGCCATCCGCGAGTTGGACAAATCCGCGGGCAAGGGCGTTATCCACGCGAACAAAGCCGCGCGTCTCAAGAGCCGTTTGATGAAACGTCTCAACGCATTGGGCGGAACAACAGAAAAGGCTTCGAAGTAATCGAGGTCTTGTCTATCCAGTAAACACCGTCAGCGGGAGTCGTCAGGCTCCCGCTTTTTTTGCCCCCTCCCTGCCCCCCCCCCCAAAATCCGACGAACCCCAGTCGGATTTTGGGGGAGGGCGCCGAAGGCGGGTGGGGGTTGATATAATCAACCATCTACAGGATTTCTCCACTATGTTTGAAAAAGAACAAGGACTCATCGAAGAAAAGATCAAAGCGTATTGCGACGCGCATGGGATCGCGCTTGCGCCGTTGAAGTGGACGGCGATTCCGTTCGCGGGCGAATGGGGAATCGCCACGTCATTTTTTCAGACAGCGGCGGATGAAGCGCGTTCTTCCGCTCGTCCCGCAGTTCAACTGCGGGACGAACAAAGAAAACCTGTCCCGGCGAGAGCGCAGGAGATGGCGGAACAGGTCAAAACGGCGATCGGAAGCGTGGAGGGAGTCAGCCGCGTGGATGCGGTGAAAGGCTATCTCAACGTCTACTACAAAACATCCGAATATGCTCATCGTGTAGTGGATGAAGTGCTCGCTTCTCGCGCGGACTTTGGGCGGGGCGCGGCAAAGGGCGAGCGAGTCATGGTGGAATATGCCCAGCCGAACACGCTCCATTCTTTTCATATCGGTCATGCGCGCAATACGGTTTTGGGTGAAACGCTCGCAAGGCTGACAGAGTTTGCGGGCTTTGAAACGATTCGCGCTTCATATCCCGGCGACTTGGGACTCGGCGTGATCACCGTGATGTGGATGTACGAAAAGTTTTACAAGGGACAGGAACCGCAAGGCGTGCATGAACGCGGTCAATGGATGTTGAAGCTGTACGTGGAAGCGAATGCGCTGTTGGAAAAGAAAGAAAATGAAACGCCTGAAGAGACCGCGCAACGCGAGGCATACGAAGCCGAACGCCGCGAGATGTATCGTGCATATGATGCGGGCGATCCGTCTGTGCGTGAACTGTGGCGCGTGACGCGCGAGTGGGCGCTGGAAGAATTGCGCGATGTTCTGCGAATCCTCGATGTAAAGATGGACGTCTGGTTTTACGAATCGGAAGTGGATGAGCCGTCGAAGGCAATCGTCGAAGAGTTGATCCAAAAGAACATCGCCGACGATGAACGTCCGCAGGGCGGCGCGGTGATCGTGAAGATTGACGAGAAACTCGGGCTGACGAAAGAAAAGTATCGCACGAACGTAATCCTTCGGCGCGACGGCACGACTTTATATTTGACAAAAGACCTCGCGCTGGCGAAAGTCAAGTTCGAGACGTATCACGTTGACCGTTCGATCTATGTTGTGGATGTGCGGCAATCGCTTCACTTACAACAAGCGTTTGCGATTCTCAAATTGTGGGGCTTCCCGCAAGCGGATAAGTGCTATCACCTCGGCTACGGGTTCGTGAGTCTGCCCGAAGGCGCCATGTCCTCGCGGCGCGGACGGGTGGTGCTGTTCAAAGAAGTGTACGATGAAGCCATCAAGCGCGTGCTGGCAGTGGAATCGGAACGAAGCGGAAATATCCCCGAGGGCGAACGCGTGAAGATTGCCGAACAGATCGGTCTCGGCGCGTTGGTATATTCCATGCTGGCAGTGGACAATAATAAAGACATCGTGTTCGACATCAACGAGGCGCTCTCATTCGACGGGCGGACGGGTCCATACATTCAGAATGCGCATGTAAGGGCGAACAGCATTCTCAGGAAGTCGCAAGTCGAAGGTCAAAAGTCAGGCGACCTTGGACCTTTGACCTTCGACTACGAATTGACGAAACATGAGATCGAACTCATCGAACAGATCTCCCAATTCCCTGCGAGGGTGCAGCAAGCCGCGAACGAGTATCGTCCGCTGGTGATGGCGCAGTACGCGTACGATCTGGCGAACGCATTCCACTCGTTTTATCATGCCGTGTCGGTGTTGCAGGCTGAAAATGAAAACATGAAAACTGCCCGGTTGAAACTTGTTGCCGCGGCAAAGCAGACGATCGCCAACGCGCTGAGATTGCTCGACATTCAAGCCCCGGATGTGATGTAAAAAAATTTCAGAAAAAACCTCAGCCTCTGATTACACAGATTTCACGAATTTGTTCTTAAAATCCGTGTGAATCCGTGAAATCTGCGGCTCAGAATTCAGGAGATACTCCATGACCACCCTCGCCCCCACCATTTCCACTCGCTACTTTCCAAACATCTCTTCACGCGCGCGCGATATTTTTCTGATCGTCGCAGGCAGTCTGCTGATCGCCGCGCTGGCGCAAATTGAGATTCTGCTTCCATTCACGCCCGTCCCGATCACCGGGCAGACGTTCGGCGTTCTGCTCATCGGCGCGGCGCTGGGATCGAAACGCGGCGCGGCTTCGTTGATCCTCTACATCATCGAAGGCGGACTCGGTCTGCCATTCTTCGCAGGCGGCGCGCGCGGTCTTGGCATCCTCACCGGCGCGACGGCGGGCTATCTCGCTGGCTTCGTCGTTGCCGCGTATGTCGTGGGTCTGTTGGCAGAACGAGGCTTGGAAAGAAGCGTGCGTACGTCCATCATTCCGTTCATCGTCGGCACGGTCATCATTTATCTTTTCGGAGTCGCGTGGCTGGGAATCTTCTTGAAAAGTTTTGCTCAAGCCGTTGAGTTTGGCCTGCTTCCCTTTTTGGTTGGCGATGCGATCAAATTGACCCTCGCCTCGCTCGCGTTGCCTGCGGCGTGGAGGTTTGTGAAATAATTGTTAGCCACGAATTTCACAGATTTACACGAAAAAAGCCGACCCAGGTTGAAACGGGTCGGCTTTCGTCTTGTCCGATTCGGGACAGAAAAATTCAAATCCGCGATAATCCGTGCAATCCGTGGCTGAATCTAAGTGGGAAACCATCTTTCATTGAGCAACCGCTGGTTTCAAACTCGCCGCAACTTGTTCGCGGTAGCCCACCGTGTTATACGTGCAAAACGGAATCATCCGCCCATCGGGGATTAGAAACTCCACACAACATTTCATCGCGTTTTTCACATTGAAGGTGTACGGGTCCATGAAGTCGCGCGTGTTGATCATGAACACGTGGCGACCGAGGTCGCGCGGAGCATGTTCGCTCAGCGGCAGGTGCGCGTGGCAGGATTCACAGCGTTGACCCGCGCGCGTCTCCTCGATGGTGTGATGTTCGCTCCCGCCGTTCGATTTTCCTTTGAGCATGTTCGTAATATCCTGCGCGGCTTCGTCCGAGCCGACCTTTGCGGAACTGCTCCACAACCGTTCAAGCGTCTTGAGCAAATCGTCGTTCACTGCGGGGAGCGTGCGGTTCTTGATATAGTTGAGATAATACGAAATGTCGAGAATTCGCGTGATCGGCGTGACCGTGTCGCCTTCGATCATGGCGTATGTGACAAAGTTGCAGGTCGGCATACAGCATGGGACAGGGACAAAGTCGTCGAGTTTGATCAAGCCGTTCGTCTGCGTTTCCAAATTTTTCAACACGTCCGGGATGGTCATGCGCGTGAGCGGGTCGGCGGGGATGTGACGTTGCGCGCGGAACGCGGGCTGAAAGTTGACGCCGAACACCGCGGGATGACTCAAGCCGAACTCGACGATGCGCCCGATCTCGTGTTCGTTAATTCCGCGTTCGACCGCCGCGACCAACACCACGCGCATATCGTGTTTTGCCAGCCGATCCAACGCCTTCAATTTAATATCCAGCAAGTCCGCTTTGCCGCGGATCAATTCGTTGGTGCGCGCGTCGAACCCGTCGAACTGCAAGTAGACGTGCGCCTTCGTCTTTGCCAGCGCTTCCAGAAATTTATCGTCGCGCGCGATGCGGATGCCGTTCGTGTTCAGCATCACGTATTTGATTCCTTTGCGGTTCGCCAACTCGATGAACTCGATGATTCTCGGATGCAGACTCGGCTCGCCGCCTGAGAACTGCAGCACCTCGGGGTTGCCCTCCGCCGCGATGAAACTGTCGATCATGAACTCCACTTGCTCGAAGGTCAACTCAAACCCACCCTGCGCGAGATGCGTCCCTGAATTGGCGAAGCATAACGGACAATCTAAGTTGCACGCCTGATTGACTTCGATCAATCCCAAACACGCGTGCTGTTGATGATCGGGACATAATCCGCAGTCGAGCGGACATCCCTCGTGGACTTCGGTCGCAAATTGCAGGGGAATCGTGCCCGGCTTGTTGTACGGAGCGATCTTCACGTAGAGGTCGGCGTCGCCGAAGAACAACGCTTCAAACGGACCGTGATCTGGGCACCGCTTGCGGATGAAGACCTTGCCCTCGCGCAGGAGGATGCGGGCGTCTATTACTTTTTTACATTCAGGGCAAATGGATTTCGTGAGTTCCCAAAAAATTTCCTTGCGATCTTCTTTGACGATGGTCGCTTCCATGAATTCTCCAACGTGCGATTAATAACTACCCGCGCTAAGCGTGGCAAAGCACCATACGGTAAAGAGCACTCCGAGACAAATCACAATGGCGAGCGCGATGCCAAATCCCGCCACCATGCCGAGGGCGATCTGACTGCGCGTAAGGGCGAAGTAGACTATCAAGCCGATGTTGATCGCCCACGGTAGGAGGAGTATGACCCAGGAGAGGATTGAAAACAGCGGAGAAGAAGGGAAATTGGAATCAACAATGCTTGGTGAAGCCGCATAGAAACCAGCGCCGAGTCCCCACTGGCAGAGCGTCAATACAATATTCAACACAAAAAAGATCGCAACGCCGATCCAGAAATCGCGCTTCTTTTCAGCGGGATCGGTGTATTCCTTGCGGGTCAACCATTTCGGTTTGCCCTCGTTGTCGTTCGAGCCGATGGGGGAGTTATTGTCTAAGTTCATAATTCCTCGCTAGGGTATCGCTCAAAAACATTTGTACACGGATACTTCGACAGGCTCAGTACAAGTTTCACGGAACACACGGTCAAACACGGATTTTTAAATGGTTTTCTCCGTGAAATCCGTGTGATCCGTGTCCAAAAAAGACTTAAGAAACACTCTCTGAGGCAGTCTGCGCGGACGGGAACAACTTCTCCCGATTCTTCGCAAAATAGACAACCACCGCCGCGAACAACAACGCGCTCACGAACTGCTGACCGGTGAGTCCCAGCGCCATGACTTGATTGTTACGCGCGAACTCCACGAAGAAGCGGAAGAAGGCATAACCCGCGATGCCGAACTTCAACAGGTTGCCGTTCTGCATCCACTTGTGATCGCGCAGGGCGAGTAAAATCCCGAACCAGACCAGATTAAACGCCATGTCGTACAACGGCGCGGGATGCACGAGATAATCCGCGCCGGGGAGCGGCACGCCCCACGGCAGGCTTGTCGGTTTGCCCAATCCATCTTCAAAGGAAAGGAAACATCCCACGCGCCCAATGGCGGTCGCCAACGCCATGGCAGGCGCGAACGCGTCGCAGGAGCACGACTCTTTGCCGATCGCTTTACTGGCGATGTAGCCGCCGATGTACGCGCCAGCCACCCCGCCGAGGATCGAACCGGGTCCGATGCGCGGGTCGAACAGCGCGTACATGTTCAACACGAGCGGGGCATATTCAAATCCATTGAAAAATAAAATGGAGACGCGCGCGCCGATCATCCCCCCAACAAAAGCCGCCAGCGTGATCGGAATCACTTCCTCGCGCGACCACCTGCGGCGACGCGCTTCGATCAACAGCCAGCCGAGACCAGCCAGCAAGGCAAACAACAGAAAAAATCCGTGTGAATAAATGGGAACGCCGCCAACTCTGAACAACACCGGCATCGGGGACATGCTCGCCTCCTATGGCTGATCGAACGTTGACCTCATGGTACGTTGGAATTGCTCAAAAGTCAACCGGCAATTTCACTTATAATCCGCTCATGATTCGGACACGAACGCTTTTATCTATCGGGTTGATCCTATTTGGCGGCGCGCTCCCCGTCCTTGTGTACGCCGCACAGCATGGCGGGCTTGGCGTCTCAGTGATGACAAATCTTCAAGAGGTAAATCCCTCCGAACAACTTGCGCTGATCGCATCGCTATTCAACATCAAACCCATCTACATGTTTTTATCCGTTGCGATTCTTTTGACAGTGTGGGACAAAACATCCTCCTCGGCGCGCGCGCTCCTCTGGGGTTTCTCGGCATTGCTCCTCGGTGAACTCATCTGCGGCGCGACCTTCTTCGCCTTTCGCCGCGAGTTGATCCTCTCCGAACACATCCACAGCTTCGGCATGGCGCTCGAATTTTCTTGCATCGTTTTCGCCCTGCTTGATTATCTCGACCGCCGCGCGACGCAGACTCAAACCGGGATTTCTCCCACCTTCGGATTCATCGCCGCGATGGGGATACTCGCTTCTTTCCTCCCTCTGGCTGTCTCGCCCTCCCCCAGCGGATACCACGCCGACATCTTCGGCTTCCCGTACGTTTATGCTCGCTTTGAATTCAATCAATGGGTCGAAAGCCGCGCTTTGCCCGTTGCATCCATTTTCTTTTTCTCACTGGCGTTGCTTTCAACAACGAGAACAAAGGTATCAAGCACATCGAAAATTTTCCTCTCAGCGGGCATCGGCTTGCTCACGTTTTCGATCCTCCGCCTCTCGCTCGGCGCAATATTCACCGAACGACTCATCTGGTTCGAGTTTTGGGAGGAAATGACTCAACTCATCATCATTTCTACAATTGCGTTCTCGCTCTGGCAATTCAAACGCGGATGGATTCTAGAGCGCGTCGCTTTGTTTCGTTGAAAGAATCGCGATAAGGATTCAATCTTTCCTCTTTAATATCTGGACGCTGATAAACGCAGGATTCGCCGAACAAAAAGAAAAATCTGCGTTTTCAGCGTGAATCAGCGTCCAAAATGAATTACATAAGGTAATCACGATAACGATATAATCAACCCATGTTCACAGACCAGGTAGAAATCCACATCCGCTCGGGCAAGGGCGGCGACGGGATGGTGCATTTCCATCGCGAAAAATTCATCCCGCGCGGCGGACCCGACGGCGGCGACGGCGGCAGGGGCGGCGACGTGGTCTTCGAAGTTAAGTCCACGCTCAACACGCTTTCGGCATTCCGCCAGAACCAAAAATTCAAAGCGGAGGACGGCATGAAAGGCGGACCTTCGCAAATGTCGGGGCGCATGGGCAAAGACCTCGTCATTCCCGTCCCGCCCGGCACGATCCTTTTCGACGCCGAAACGAACGAGATCATCGGCGATCTGACTCAACCCGACCAGCGACTCATCGTCTGCAAAGGCGGGCGCGGCGGGCGCGGGAATCAACACTTTGCGACGTCGCGCAATCAAGCGCCTCGCACCGCCGAGAAAGGCGCGCCCCACGAAGAAAAACGCCTCCGACTCGAATTGAAGTTGATCGCCGACCTCGGCTTGATCGGCGTCCCCAACGCGGGCAAATCCACGTTGCTCTCGGTGTTGACGAATGCCCGACCGAAGATCGCGCCATATCCATTCACCACACTTGAACCGAATCTCGGCGTCGCTGAAATTGACGTGAACGCGTCGGTTGTGCTGGCAGACATCCCCGGTCTGATCGAGGGCGCGAGTCATGGAGCAGGATTGGGACACGACTTCCTGCGCCACATCCAACGGACGCGCGTGTTGATCCATCTGCTCGACGGTTTATCCGACGATCCGTTCGCGGATTACAGCCAGATCAACTCGGAGTTGTCGCTGTTCGACCCGAACCTTGCGAAGAAGCCGCAGATCGTGGCGCTCAACAAAATTGACCAACCCGAGGTGCAAGAAAAACTTCCCGCGCTACAAAAACAATTCAAAAAACTCAACGTGGAGTTGACGACCATCTCGGCGTTAGCCCGCACGAACACGCGCGAACTGCTGGTGAAGGCGTATCAAATTTTGCAAGAGACCCCCGAACTCGAACCGTTCGAAGCGCCGTTGCCCGTCTACAAAGCGAAAGACGATCCGCGCGATTTCAAAGTGACGCGCGAAGGCGCGCAAGAGTGGCGCGTCTCAGGCGCGGCTATTGAACGCGCCGCGGCGATGACTCAATGGGAACATGATGGTTCTGTACGGCGTTTCCAAAAAATTATGGAAACGCTCGGCGTGGATGAAGAGTTGCGCAAGGCAGGCGTGCAAGAAGGCGACACCGTTGCGGTTGGCGAGTTTGAATTGGAGTGGCAGGAGTGAAGGTAATTGGTAATTGGTAATTGGTAATTTTGCGTGAGGTGAGGATCAGAGAAATAGAGAATTAGAGGATTCGAAGCTCGGCTTAAGCGTGCGTCAATCCCGAAGGGATGGCAGGGTTATAGATAGTTGCGAGTTTGGTTTCAAATCCCGAAGGGATGATATAGATTTATTAAACAAAAAGACCTCGGAGATTTTTGAAATCTCCGAGGTCTTGCTTTTATCGAGCTTTCCAATTCCGCGCCTTCGCGATCCTCTCCCCCAACGGCGGATGCGAGTAGAACATGAACACCACCCATTTTTCGGGATCCACTTCGCCGAGATTTTGATTCGCCAAGCGCGTGAACCCAGACGCGAACGCTTCATTCTTCCCAGTGGAACTGAGCGCGTAATCGTCAGCCATGTTCTCCCTCCAGCGCGAGACGGCGTTGTTGAGCGGCATGGTCAGCAGATCATACGCGCCGATGATGAGTCCCAGCGCGGGCAATGCGGCGACATCCGCAGGTGATGAGAATCCGAACACATCAATCGCCCAGTTCAACCCCAACGACGCGAGATACAGTCCAAGCGTTGTGCTCAATATCCCAAACGTGACCAGCACGGGAATATCGCGATTGACGTGATGTCCCAACTCGTGGGCAAGCACAGTTTCCACTTCATCGGTTGAAAATTCGTTGATGAGCGTATCGCCCAAAATGATTCGGCGCGTGTTACCGATTCCCGTCAACGCCGCGTTGGCAGATTTGGTCCGCTTCGACATATCGAACTTGAACACGCCGCGGACTTTCGTATTCGCGCGTTCGGCAAGTTTCAACAAGCGGTCTGCCAAATCCTTGTGTTCCTCGCCGAGCGGAACATATTTATTGAACAACGGCATGATGAGGATCGGCGCGAGGTTGATGAGCAAAACATTGAAGACGAGCAATCCGCCCGCCGTCCACAACCACCACAGATCGCCAGTGACTCGCAGGGCGAGATACAGCAGTTCGATCAGGATCAAGCCGAGGGGAAGCCCGACCACCAGCCCTTTGAGTTGATCCGTGACCCAGCCTTTGAACGTCTGGTTCGATTGACCGAAGCGATGCGGCAGGACAAATCCGCTGTAGTAGCCGAGCGGCAGATTCAAGAGGAAAAGGATTCCGCCGAAGATAGCGACAAACGCGGGGACGAGTAACCAAGGATTGGTGAACAGTGACCAGTGAGCAGTGAGCCACTCGCGCAGTGAGATCGCCCAGCCGAAATAAATCCACGCGAGGAAATATAGCGCGCTGAAAATCGTATCCACCAGCCACAATCGTCGGCGGATGCGAGCGTATTGTTTGGCTTGCTTTTGTTTTTCAGGGTCGAGGAGAGTCATTTACGATTTACGATTTACGATTGGGCATTAGAGATTGGAGATTAGAGACTGGAGACTGATCACTTATCACTGATTACTTTTCACTTTCCACTGATCACTGACTCATCTCACTCGCCAGCAACGCGATCACCTCATCCGTCTTCATCACCTTGCCATACCATGTGAGCGCGGCGAGAAAGGATTTGTGAACTAAGTCGGCGGGAACGGTCGTGCCGCCATGTTGCAAATCGCGTGTGGCGCAGGCGTCCTCTGCCACGATCACATCGAAACCGAAATCCACAGCCGCGCGCGAGGCGGCGTCTACGCACATGTGAGTCATCATGCCGGTGACGACCACGCGCTCGACCTCCCAACTCTTCAGCAGGTCGAGCAAGTTCGTGTTTTGAAACGCGTTGACCTCATGCTTGTACACGATTGGCTCGCCCTCAAAATGCGCCACTGAATCGTGGATATCCGATCCGCGCTCGCCTTTCACGAAGAACGCCGCATCGGGCTCGAGCGATATGTGCTGAATATGCACGTGACGTCCGCCATGCTCGCGGAAACATTGGAGCAATTCATACGCCTTCTTCGCTGCGCCCAGCGGATTCACCAACGGGAATTTTCCGCCCTCAAAATAATCGTTTTGAATATCAATCACCAACAACGCAGTTTTCATAGGTTTTCCTTGATCTTCCTTTGTGCTCTTTGTGTCACTTCGACAAACTCAGTGCAAGCCTTCGTGGTAAAGAATCATTTTCTTCCGTAATCCGCCGGGTTCTCGCCCCACTCGCGCGTGTCCCATTTCAACACCGCGTCGTCGTCCAATTCATTTTCTGCCAGCCAATTCTCGGCACTGCGGATCATCGCAAAGACCAGCGCGTTCTTGCCGGTGTGCTTGAGATTCGTTTTGCAAACGCCGATCTCGACCCACGCGATCGCATTTTCCGAATCCGAATAGATCGGAATTTTCTTTTTATGCTTAACCAGCCATGTGAGCGCGCGGACAATGGCGAGAAACTCTCCCACGTTATTCGTCCCATCGGGATACGGACCCGCGCGAAAAATTTCCTCGCCCGATTCGGTTTCCACGCCGCGATATTCCATTTTGCCCGGCGAGCCTTTGCACGAAGCGTCCACACAGATGGATGGCAGGACAGGCGGCTCTTCGGATTCTCTCCACTTCCCCGAGGTGGACGCCTTCCCTTTGAACGCTTCATACTTCGACTGGAGGGCTGACTCGGCCTCTTTGAGCGACTCGAACGCCTTGAACTCCGCGCCGACGAATCCCTTCACCTGTTTTTCACATTCCGCCCATGAGGTGAAGACCCCGGTCTTGCGTCCCTTCCAAACGACGTAGAATTTCTGCTTCGGCATGATTTGAATCGTAACGCGACATTTATGTCGCCCTTAACTGCGACTTGAAAGTCGCGCTACAACATCTTACGACGGCTCCTCCCAGCCCGCCTCCTCCACCGCCATAAAAATATCCGTCGCTGAAATCATGCCGGACAACGTGCCGTGTTCGTCGGTGATGGGCAGGTGATGGAATTTCTTTTCCTGCATCACGCGCGAACATTCTGCCAGCGTCCATTCGGCTTTGCCGGTGACAACGGGACCCGACATAATGTCGCGCACATGCGTCTCGGCGGCATTGCGATTCACGGCGACGATCTTATCGCGGATGTCGGTGGTCGTGACAATGCCATATTCCTTGTTCTTCTCATTCAGTTCCACGATCACGCTGTGGATGTTCCGCCGCCGCATCAGCGTCATGGCGTACGAAACGGTGGTATCGGGGTCAACGACAACAACGGGACTGCTCATCCAATCTCGAACAAGGTGCGGCATGGGTTCCTCCAGTAGGTTCGCGCACAAAATAAATTTTGCGCTACGTCTATTTTACAACCAATTCAACTGAATCCATCGCAAGCAATGAACCGTCTTTCGCGCTGATGTCTTGAATCTCGATGCGGACAACCGAACCCGACAACAACCCGCCGATGTTGACCATGGTTTCGAATGTGCCGGGCGCGCCGAGGTCTTTCGGCGTTACGGTGAACGAGCCTGCGGAAAGTTCCACGCCGCCCACATCGTAGATTCGATAGGCAAACGTGTTTTCAAACGGAGCAATCGCAAAACTACCTTTCACCTGAACCGAGCTGAATGCATCCGCTCCATTCAACGGCGAGTCAATGGTAATCGTCCGCGGTCTCCCATCGGGCGTAAAAGTGACGTAATCGCTGATTTGCAATTGATCGTCAATCAGTTGATAATGCCGTTCGTTTTGCAACGTGGGGCAACAAAACGGATCTTCTGAAGCGTGCGTGACGGCGCGCAGAAAAATTTCCCCGTTTTCAATGGACAGCGCATTCATGGCGGGTCTGTCATCCACAAGCGTGGAGGTTAGAAACATAGGTTCGCCGTTCGCAATGGAATAGACCGCGATGAAGACGAAGTTGCCTGTGCCGCCGTAATTTTCAACCACCGTGACCGCAATTTCATCCACGCCATCACCGGTCAAGTCGCCGCGCGCGGAATGATCCATCAAAGTCGCGGAAGCATACTCCGGACCGCCCGGCGGGCTTGACTCGTATTTTCCATTGGTGAATTGCACAATTTGCAACGAGTCGGGCAAGCCGAGTTGATAGTTGGCGTTGCGAATCTGCGCGGCGTAATCGGGCGCGGAGGTGGGCGTCGAAGTGGGAGGAATCGCCGACGCGGTCGGGGCAGGCGTCCCGGCGGGAGAGACGGGGGTACATCCAATTAAAAAGAGGAGGAGGAATGCGATCAGGGAATGACGGGAAACCATGTGGCGCCTCCATCGTCGGTGCGATATAGCGAAGTATGATTGGTATCTGAGTTTGACGAAATGACGTAGCCGATGTTCGTTGTGACAAAATCCATGCCAGAAAACGAATCGCCGAATTTGATGTCGGGCGGGATGATGCTCCACGTTTTTGCCGCGTCATGCGTGACGTAAAACTGTTCGCGGTTATACACGATCATTTCTCCATCCGACAAAAAATCCGCATCGCCGCCGCCAGGGATCAACGTTGGCGTGAGCGACCACGTGTCGCCGCCATCGTTTGAAACGTAGATAACGAGGTTGCTTGAATCGGATAACGCTCGCATTTTTAGAAACACAACATTCGCTGAGACCACCGACATTTGCTCGATTCCCACCTCGGCATTCTCCGCGCCTGTTGGCAACGGCAGGGTGACGCTCGACCACGTTGCGCCGCCATCGTCGGTGCGGAAAATATATGGCGTGCCGGGCGCGTAGATTACGCCATAGATCCATGCGGTTTGCATGTCGAGCGGAACGAGTCCGCCTTTGAGTCCGCCAAGCGGAAGGGATTCGCTTGCGTCCGCTTGATTCGGGTCGTTGATGAATTTCTGCATCCACGTCGCGCCGCCATCGGTGGTTTGATAGACGGCGACCGCGTTCGAGCCTGCGCCAACGCCGAGGTCTGCCAATGCCCAGCCGTTATTGGGATCGAGGAATGAAATGTGAGCGCCGCTATATGGCGTATCGATTTCGCTCCAAGTGACTCCGCCATCGGTCGTGCGATATTGAAACCCTGCGAATGGATAATTCGCATTATCGGCTAGTTGCAGCCACACATGGTCGTTGTCCATGATGAACCAGTCCACACTGTAGCCAGCCTCGCTCATTTCGGGCGGCGTGACGTCGTACCATGTGATGCCGCCATCGTTCGTGCGGACGATCTGAGTCTTGGTCACGCCCCAGCCGTCGCGCGGATTGAGAAATTCGATCTTGATCAACTCCGGCGATTGCACGAGCGGAGCATTGATCTCCGCCGGCGCGGGAGTGGCGGGAATTGCAGTGGCAATTTCAGGCAGTGCTGTAGCAGGTTCTGCCAATGCTTCAGGAGTGGACACAGGCGCGTTGCAAGCCGCCAAGAGGAGAAGAAGGGAGAGGAAAGAGAATAGAGAAATTGTTCGTTTCATGGTTATTTATCTGATTCAAATTATACGGAATGCGGACTTCAGAATAAATGCGGAGCGCGGACTTGAGTCCGCCTTATGCCAAAAGCGGACTGAAGTCCGCGCTCCGATAACCTATAAAGCCTCGATGATCGTCGCTTCGCCTTGACCAACACCGACGCAAAGCGTAGCGAGTCCGTATTTGACATTGCCGCGCAATTTCATTTCATGCGCGAGAGTTGCGATGAGCCGCGCGCCGGAACACCCAAGCGGATGACCGATCGCAATTGCGCCGCCGTTGACGTTGACGATCTCGGGGTCGAGTTCCAAGTCTTCCATCACGGCGAGCGATTGCACGGCGAAGGCTTCATTGAGTTCGACAAGCCCGATGTCTTTCATTTGCAAGCCTGCGCGTCCCAAAACTTTTCTTGTCGCAGGGATCGGTCCATATCCCATCACGCGCGGTGGGACTCCAGCCACAGCCGAAGCGACGATTCGCGCAAGCGGTTTGAGATTCAATGCGTTGGCTTTTTCTTCACTCATCATCAAGATTGTCGCCGCGCCGTCATTGAGTCCAGACGAATTTCCCGCGGTGACAGTTCCACCCTCTTTGGCGAACGCGGGTTTGAGTTTCGCCAATGATTCCATCGTCGTGTCACGGCGCGGGCGTTCATCAACCGAGATGAGTTTGGCGTCTCCTTTTTTTTGAGGGACGAGAATTGGGAGAATTTCTTTTTCGAATCTTCCCGAATCAATCGCCGCGACAGCACGTTGATGACTCAACAATGAAAACGCATCCTGCTTTTCGCGCGTAATGTGCGGACGTTCCTGCGCGATGTTTTCGGCGGTCTCGCCCATCGAGTGTGTGCCGTGCGTGTCTTTCATTTTTGGATTCGGATATCGCCAGCCGAGCGCGGTGTCCCATGCGGTGAGATTGCCGAACGAGAATCCCGCTTCGGCTTTGGGAACGGAATACGGCGCGCGACTCATCGATTCGACTCCGCCCGCGATGAAGACCTCGCCCTCCCCGGCCTTGATCGCCCGCGCCGCTTGGTTCACCGCGCTCAACCCCGACGCACACAGACGGTTCACCGTCACACCTGCCACATCCACAGGCAGGCCCGCCAGCAACGCGGACATGCGCGCGATGTTGCGGTTGTCTTCGCCCGCCTGATTCGCGCACCCGAGGATCACTTCTTCCACCAGCGCGGGGTCGAGGCTGGAGCGTTGAATCACTTCACGGATAACAGAAGCCGCCATATCGTCGGGGCGAAGCGGGGAGAGAATCCCGCCCAATGCCCCAATCGGCGTGCGGATCGCGTCTATGATGACGGCAGAAGTCATGTAATTCTCCAAAATCTTTCGTCACTCTATCTTGCAAAAGAACTTGTAGGGCGGGTTTGTAACCCGCCATGCATAAAATCCAAGCGAGCGTCAGGCTAAAAGCCTGACCTACAACCGACTCATGCAAGCGGTCTAATCAAATAGTTCTGATAAAGGAATCCTCAACCCATCCATCCACGCGTATATCACGATGCCCAGAACTGCGACGTAAAAAAGAATGAACAGCCAGTAGATGATCGGCGCTCGCTTGCGCGTGATGGAGCCGAAAAAGCGCAAGGGGATTTCTCCTGAACGCAACTGGTAGACGATAAACCCGCCAAGGATGAACGCAACGATCCACATCGTATCTATTGAAAGTAAGAATTCCTGCACAGTCACCTCGAATTCATTATACCCGTTGCGATTAGCGCGCGGCGAGGGATGATTTTTCGCGCGCGCATTCATGACGCATGGCACTACCTTTGCCTGTGCAATAGGGGCATAATCGTGCTGGAAGCAACCCCGCCAAAGCGCATCCACTGATTCGGCGCCGGCACAACCAATGAAAACCAAAGAGTCTGCTTATCAAGTCTCGCCGTTTCCTCCATGACATCGTCGACGGCGCGCCCGCCGCGCGTTTTACGCAACGCCTCAAAGAATTAGTAGAGAGCAGTTACGGATTAGCAGATCTTGTCGCAGAAGAAGAGTCGGCGCTTCACAAAAGTTCAGGCGACAGTTCGATTTGCTCGACAAATCGTGTCACCCGCCATGACGCAGCGCAACTGCGTCATGAACTTGTTGACCTCGTTGCGGAAGGAGATTGAAGTGAACAATCGAGTTTTAGTGACCTACGCCACCAAGTACGGCGCGACAGCGGAGATTGCGGAGAAAATTGGACAAGTACTTCATCAAGCAGGTCTATGTGCCGATGTGTTGCCTGTGGATCGCGTCGGCGACCTGACCCCTTATAAGGCAGTTGTGCTGGGGAGCGCGGTCTACATGGGTCAATGGCGCAAAGAGGCAGCAGAATTCTTGCAAACCAGCGAGAAGTCGCTGGCTGAACGGCAAGTCTGGCTGTTTTCAAGCGGACCCACAGGCGAAGGGGATTCGGTGGAGTTGACGAAGGGCTGGCGTTTTCCTCAAGCCCAGCAACCCATCGCCGACCGAATTCATCCCCGCGACATTGCTGTCTTTCACGGGAATGCGAATATACAAAAGCTGAACTTCATCGAGAAGTGGATACTCAAGAACGTCCAAGCGCCTCTTGGCGACTTTCGCGATTGGGAGACCATCGCTTCCTGGGCTATCTCCATCGTCGACGCGCTGAAAGCAAAGGGCTTGGACTCAGGGATGACGCCTGCTATAGATATTCGAGAGAAGCTCGTAAAGAAATGAATAACGCGACAAGAGTAACTGTAGCGACATTTGGAACAATCTTTGGACTCTCCGGGATGAATCATGGATTCTTTGAGATACTTCAAGGGAATGTTTCCACCGGCGGCTTATTCATTTCCGCTATCGGGGAGACTCAGAAGATGTGGCTCCACGGTAACGAGCCTGCCTTAACGCTGATCCCCAACTTCTTGATGACGGGGATCGCGGCAATGATTCTCGGTTTCACCATTATTATCTGGTCACTCTGTTTCGTTCATAAGAAGAATGGTCCAACCGTTTTCCTCCTTCTCTTTGTCTTGATCCTCCTCGTTGGAGGAGGCGTCGCTCAAATATTCTTCTTCCCCTGGTTTTGGCTGGTTTCAACTCGCATCAATAAATCGCTAGATTGGTGGAAAAAGATCCTACCGCTTAGGGTACAGAAGCCGCTCGGCAATTTGTGGCTTTGGCTCCTGGTTACCAGTTCTGCGCTACTTGTATTTGTTCTCGAAATTGGCATCACAGGATTTGTGCCTGCCGTGAAGGATCCAGAAGTGGCTCTATCCATTATGCTGGCTTGTCTTGGCATGGAAGTGGTAGCGCTTCCATTGACCTTTGTTTCTGGATTCGCGCGTGATATGGCATTTAAAGCCGAAAGAAAACTGGGTCTCCCGTAATTAATGGGAAAGCGCCTCACCGCGAAGGGCGCAAGGCGCAATACCGCGAGATCGCCCGCGGACAGATCATCGGCGACCAGACTGGCTTGCTCAAGTTGATCTTCCATCTCGAAACGCACGAACTGCTCGGTGTGCACATCATCGGCGAAGGCGCAAGCGAACTCGTGCACATCGGTCAGGCTGTCATGGCGTTCAAAGGCAAAGTGGAATATTTCATCAACACCGTGTTCAACTATCCCACGTTGGCGGAGTGCTACAAAACCGCCGCGTTCGATGGGATCAATCGGCTGGGGGCGTGAGGGTGTATAATTTTCACAGGAGCGACCTATGGAAATGTTTGTATTTACTGGCTTAATTTGGAAAGAAGACGATGCCTTCTCCGCGCTTTGCCCTGAACTAGACGTCGCATCTCAAGGAAAAACGCAACAGGAAGCGCGAAACACCTTGCTCGAAGCCGCATCACTTCACCTTGAAGGTTCATTTGAAGATGGACTTCCATATTTACGTCCCGTGCCCGCGGCGGATGATCCGCGCAACTCGTTACCTGCCGACGATCTGGAGGTTTTCAAATTCAAAGTCGATGTAGCCATTAAGGCGTATGCCTAAACTTCCTGTTCTAAAGCCTCGCCAGGTTCTTTCTGCGCTTGAAAAAGCGGGCTTTCGTCAAGTACGACAAAAAGGAAGTCACATTCAATTCAAGCGGGGAAATTTACTCGTAACTGTACCAAATCACCCTGGGGATATAAACCCGCAAGTGCTTCGCTCCATTATGAGACAGAGTCAACTAACTGCAGAAGAGTTTATTGAGCTGTTGAAGTAACTTCATCCCGCCTCGTTTGGCGGGATTTTTCTTGTGTACAATTGAAGAAACGTCTAAACGAGAGCTAACTTAATAGAATTTGGAGAAACGATGCACGAAGTACCCTTGCTCATCAACATCGTCGTTGCATTGGTGGTCGCATTCATCGGCGGGATCATCGCGCGGCGCGTGGGTCTGCCTACCATTGTGGGATATTTACTCGCGGGCATTGTCATCGGTCCGTTCACACCGGGGTTTGTGGGAGATACAGCGACCATCAGCCAACTGGCAGAGTTAGGCGTCATCTTCCTGATGTTCGGGGTGGGATTGCACTTTTCTTTCAGCGATCTGTGGAAGGTACGTTCGGTTGCAGTCCCGGGGGCAATAGGAAGAATGATCGTCGTCACCTTGCTGGGATTCGGGTTCAGTCAAATTAATGGGTGGACGGTCACAGCAGGGATTGTGGTCGGCTTGGCAATTTCAATCGCCAGCACGGTCATCCTCTTACGAAGTCTCACGGACAACGGACTCTTGAACACGCCTCATGGTCAAGCCGCCATCGGCTGGGTTATCGTGGAAGACTTGGCAACCGTTTTGATCCTCGTGCTGATGCCAACATTAGCCAACACGTCAGGCGGGTTTGATTGGATGCAAGTGGGTCTCACCCTACTAAAGGCGGCGGGGTTTGTGATTCTGGTCATGTTCGCAGGGACGAGACTCATCCCTTGGATACTACTACGAGTCGCGCATACTCGTTCACGCGAACTATTCATTCTGGCTGTTCTGGCGATCGCGCTCGGCATCGCGCTCGGCGCGGCGGAATTGTTCGGGGTCTCGTTTGCCTTGGGCGCATTCGTCGCAGGCGTGGTGGTGAACGAATCGCCGCTCAGCCATCAAGTCGGCGCGGACGTTCTTCCGTTTCAGGAAGCCTTTGCCGTTCTATTTTTTGTTTCCATCGGGATGCTGGTAAACCCCGATTACATTTTCAATCACCTTGGCGTCATTCTGTTATTCAGCGCATTGATCGTTCTTGGTAAGGCGTTGGTAACGCTGATCATGGGCTTTGTCCTTCCATGGCCTGGCCGCACGACGTTGGTGTTAGCCGCCGCATTAAGCCAGATCGGCGAGTTCTCGTTCATTCTGGGGCAGGAAGGCATGTCGCTTGGGTTGATCGACCGCGACCAATACTCGTTGATCCTCGCAGGCTCGCTTGTTTCCATCACGATCAATCCGCTTATATATCGTTTGATCCAACCCGCAGAGACGTGGTTCAAAAAGATTCCAATGTTGTGGCGCATCTTAGATCGTCATGCGCCCATCCCCGCCGCGCCAGACGAAACGATCAAGGATCATGTCGTCATTGTCGGCTATGGACGAGTCGGGAGTCACATCGTACACCTGCTCGTGAAAATGTCTGTGCCGCATCTCGTGATCGACTCCGATCCCGACCACATCGAGCAACTCAACCAAAAAAGGATTTTGAATCTGTACGGCGACGCCTCCAATTCGGAAGTCCTCACCCACGCGCATTTGGAGAAGGCGCGCGCGCTGGTGGTCGCCAGTCACGATGAATCCGCGAACGAATTGGTCGTTGCGGCGGCGCGCGATCTATCGAGCAAGTTACCCATCATCGCGCGCGCCACTACGGAGGCGGGCATCAATCAACTGGCGCAACTCGGCGCGCAAGATGTGATTCACCCCGAGCTCGAAGGCGGATTGGAAATTGTTCGGCACACCCTTCTCAAATTAGATTTTCCCGTCACAGAGATCATCCGCTACATGGATGCCGTCCGCCGCGATCATTATGATACGCAAATCAACACACAAGAAGAACATCGCCTCTTGCATGACCTCATCAACGCCAGCGGCAATATCGAAGTGACGTGGTTCAGTCTCAATGTGGAAAATCCGCTCGTGGGCAGAACCCTGCAGGATGCAAACCTGCGCGCGCTCACTGGCGCATCGGTCGTTGCGATCATGCGCAAGGGACAGCTGATCGCCAACCCCAAATCGTTTACCACCTTCGAGGCAGATGACCGCGTCGGCTTCATCGGCGACAGCGAACAGATCGAAGCCACCGAACGCTTGCTCGCCAAATCCGATTCAGATCACGACGGGGTAGAATGGGAAACATGAAACACGAATCTCTGCACGGACTCTCGATTCCCAAAATTGGATTCGGCGCATGGAGCATCGGCGGAGATTCAACGCCGAATCGCTCGCTCGACTCAAAATCGTTGACCGCGCTTCGCTCCGCCCTTGAGGCTGGGTACACCCACTTCGACACCGCCGAAATGTACGCGGGCGGGCACAGCGAAGAATTGATCGGCGAAGCAGTTCGCAGGTCGGGGAAGAAACGCGAAGAGATATTCATCACATCGAAAGTAACGGAGAGTCACCTGCGATATGATGATGTTCTGACTGCCTGCAAAAATTCTCTGCGCCGACTCAACATGGATTACATTGACCTGTATCTCATCCACTGGCCCGGGACTGGCACAAAATACGAAGAGACCTTCCGCGCGTTGAACAAACTCGTGCGCGATGGAAAAGTAAAACATCTCGGCGTCAGCAACTTCGATCTAAAACTGCTCAAACAAGCGCAGTCGCTTTCTGAAACGCCGATCATTACGAACCAAGTCCCATTCAGTATTTCGGACCGTTCGTATGTGAAGAACGGCATGTTGGACTATTGCCAACAAAACGACATCATCCTCACCGCCTACTCGCCTGTAGACCAGGGCAAGCTACGCTCGAACAAAACTCTGGAGTCGATCGCCAAAGCGCACAACGCAAGCATTTTTCAGATCGCGCTGGCTTGGGTCATCTCGCATCCGCGCGTCATCACCATCCCGATGTCGTTCAATCCGCAACACATCCAAGAAAACTTTAACGCGGCAGAGATTGAGTTGACGAAAGAAGAAATTGACGCGCTAACAAAACTATAAAAGACGAAAGCGCCACCCTGAGCGTGCCGAAGAGAAGAAAGTGGAAAGTGGAAAAACAAATCTTTTCCTTTGCGCTCCTTCGTGTCACTTCGATAAACTCAGTGCAAGCCTTCGTGTTTAAAAAATGACCCTCCAAATCCTCCCCGAAATCGAAATCCTCGAAGACTCCGAAACCGCCATCGAGCCGCTCTACAAAGTCATCATCCACAACGACGATGTGACGCCGATGGACTTTGTGGTGCATATCCTGAAAACGATCTTTTACCTCGGCGTTGACCGCGCCTCCGAGATCATGCTCACTGCCCACGTCAACGGCAACGCGTATGTGCAAACGCTGGCAAAGTCCCAAGCCGAGAAGCGGATCGACAAAGCGCATTTCGAATCGAACAATGCAGGCTATCCCCTGAACTTCACCATGGAGCGCGAATGAGACAACGGGCGACGACCAATTACAAATTACCAATCACCGATCACTGCTCACTGATCACTGATTACTGCTAACTGATCACTCGTATCTTGTAACTCGTATCTTGTAACTCGTATCCCGCCACTCTCCCTCATGCCATCCCAACTCGACACCGTCACACAGATCAATCTCGACGACATTATCTCCTCTTTCGGTTTGCGAAGCGGCACGTTGCCTGCGCGATTCGTTCAAAAGATTTTCTTCAATCATGCGCAAACCTTCGCGCGTCAAATGGTGGAGTTCGACACGGTCACAGGCAAACGCGGACTAGCCGAAGGCGCGCGCGCTGTCTTGCGGCTTCACTACGACGATGTGCGCGTCCACGGCTCAGACTTGATACCCGCCTCAGGCTTTCTGGCATTGTCCAACCATCCAGGCTTGGCAGACTCAGTTGCAACCTTTGCCGCGTTGAACCGACCCGATCTGAGGATCATCGCCTTGCAACGTCCATTCCTCGAAGCGTTGACGAACGTTTCAAAACAACTCTTTTATGTGACCGATGACCCGTCGTCAAGAATGACGCTTGTGCGACAAGTCAGCACTTTTCTGCGGAATGGCGGCGCGGTGTTAACTTATCCCGCAGGACACATCGAGCCTGATCCCGACTTCCATTCCGACGCGGCAGAGTCGCTTCAACAATGGACGGACAGCGTCGGCGTCTTTTTGCGCATGAGTCCCGAGACTCCGATCCTGCCGATACTTGTCCGCGGCGTGGTGTGGAAGAAAGCCATAACCCATCCGCTTACAAGGATCAGAAAAACTCGTATGGAGCGCGAAGCCCTCGCCGCCGCATTTCAAGTCTTCATGATGATGCGCGGCAAGATCACAGATGTCCGCGTTCGCGTGCAGATCGGCAATCCCATTTATGCAAAGCAACTTGGGACAACAGAAACCAATGTGATCCATCAAGCCGTGTTGACAGAGATGAAACGGCTGATCGAGAATCCGCCTGAAGGTGAAGGAGTTTCTGTACTTTGACATCTCCCTCACCCCTAACCCCTCTCCCAGCGGGAGATGGGGATTCTGATGCCGTAAGTCCCCTCTCCCAGCGGGAGAGGGCTAGGGTGAGGGCGAAATTCCTTCGCGTCTTCGCGATTTACTCGATCCTACTCATCCTCCTCTTCTTCGCCCTCCGCAACGCGCCGTTCGCGGAAATTTGGAACGCGCTCAAAAATCTGCACCTCTGGCAAATCGGAACGATCCTGCTCGTCAACGCGTTCGTCATCGTCTGCATCACCGCACGCTGGTGGATCATCGTCCGCGCCGAGAATCCGTCCATGCCGTTTTTGCCGATGATTCGATATCGCCTGTCGGTGTTTGGGTTGAGTTACTTCACATTCGGTCCGCAGGTGGGAGGCGAACCACTGCAAGTCATTTACCTGCAACGCAATCATGGAATCACGCTTGCGCGCGCCACATCCGCGGTGATCATGGACAAACTGATCGAGTTCCTTGTCAACTTTGTGCTGATCGGCGTCGGCGCGTGGGCGATCGTCAGGCTGGGATTAATTTCAGGAAACGGAATCAGACTCACCCTGAGTCTGATCGGGCTGGGAGTGTTGCTGACGTTGCCGCTGGCGTACACCATCCTGCTGTTCAACAAAATCCGCCCCATCGCAAAGATACTTCACAGCAAATCATTCATCCAGAAAAAAAGTAAAGCGACGCGGCTGATCGTCGTGGCTGAACAAATGGCTTCGATCTTTAGCAGGAAACACGCGCGCGCAATGACTCTCGCAATCACCGTATCATTGGCGGGGATCGCGGGCATAGCAACCGAATATTATTTGATGGTGGCGTTTCTCGGAATGAACATCAGCGCGGTTCAAATTTTTGCGGCGCTGACCGCCATGCAGATCGCGTTCCTCATGCCGTTGCCTGGCGGTTTGGGCGCGCTGGAGGCGAGTCAGGTGTTCGCGCTCGGCGCGTTCGGACAACCCGCGTCTGCCGCGATCAGCCTCACCCTGCTCATGCGCGCGCGCGACATTCTCAATGGCGGCATCGGCTTGCTTCTGGCAGGGCGCGGTATTGCGAAGTAAAATAAAGTTCAGCAGACGCATCTATTCAGCAAACCAAAAGGAGTTAACCATGAACCTTGATTGGAAAAAGATCGGCATCATTCTCACGAACCTTGCCACCGCTTTTTTGCATTTATCGTTGTATCCGCAAATGGGAGCCGACCCCATCGTGATGAACGGCGCGGGTTACCTCGGTTTGCTCGCCGCCTATTTCGCCCCGATGGAGATGTTCCAAAAGAATCACAAAACGATGTGGTGGGCTATGTTCGGGTACTGCGCGCTCACGATCGTGTTATGGGTCATCATGGGCGATAAGAATTTTGTCGCTGGCACCTCCAGCGCCACAGGCTATTACGCCAAAGCCGCAGAAATTCTTTTGATGGCATTCCTCTGGGCTGATAAATCAAAATCATGAAAACATCCTTGCGAGGGTTGAGAACCTTCGCAAGGAAAAACACAAGCCCTGATGTAAAATTGGGGGATGAAACGAAAGACCGTCTACTTCACCGCGCCGCGACAGGTGGAACTCCGCGAGGAGCCTCTGCCTGCCCTCGGCGCGGAGGATGTTTTGGTCGAAACCATTTGCT
>WBZY01000176.1_pt1 | contig 53764 bp, 56 predicted proteins | sample 5204191 | NCBI WGS metagenome assembly WBZY01 (sample SAMN12344363, study PRJNA552823) | activated sludge metagenome | biome: Activated sludge suspended growth; feature: Anammox Sidestream; material: Wastewater; isolation source: activated sludge from anammox sidestream of wastewater treatment...
TGGCGGCGTTCATCGGCATCTGGTTCTGGGCCTGGTTGCCCCATCACAGGCGCGCCTTCGGCCGGCTGGCGCGCCTGCCGATGGAAGACGGCAGCGCGCTGGCGGACGATTCGGTACCGCTCACCGATGAGGGGGAGCCCCGATGAGCAGCGGCTGGTCGTGGTGGGTCATCGGCCTGATCGTCTTCAACCTCGGAACGACGTTCCTTTTATTCCTGTGGGCGCCGCGCGCCAAGGTGCCGGTGCTGCCCGACGGCACGACCGGCCACGTCTGGGCCCACGGCGTCCTTCGCGAGGGCATGCATCGGCTGCCGCGATGGTGGATCGCGGCGTCGTTCGCGATGTATTTGGCCGCCGCCGGATACCTCGTGCTCTACCCGGGCTTCGGCAACCGCCAGGGCGCGCTCGGCTGGACGTCGGGAAAAGAACTCGCCTCCGCCACGACCGCCAACGCCGCGAAGCTCGACCCGGCACTGACGCGCCTTGCCGCGATGAGCGTCGAGGCGGTCGCCGACGACGCCCAGGCGCGACGGTTCGGCGAGCGCCTGTTCGTTGACAACTGCGCGGCCTGCCACGGCCGAGAAGGCCTCGGCAACCTGCTGCTCGGCGCGCCGAACCTGGCCGATGACGACTGGCTCTATGGCGGCAGCGGAGAAGACATCACGGCGTCGATCCGGGACGGGCGCTCCGGCGCCATGCCGCCGTGGAAGGCGCTCGGCGACCTGGCCGTGAAGAATCTCGTCCAGCACGTGCGGCGCCTGTCCGGCCAGCCGCACGACGCGGCAGCCGCGGCAGAGGGCGGAGCCATCTTCCAGGCCAACTGCAGTGCCTGTCACGGGCCGGAGGGCAAGGGCAACCCGCAACTCGGCGCGCCGAACCTGACCGACGACATCTGGCTTTACGGCGGCACGCTGGCGGCGATCGAAACGTCGATTCGCAACGGCCGCCAGGGCCACATGCCGGCGTGGAACTCGCGCCTGTCCGGCGCGGAGATCCATGTCCTGGCCGGACACGTCTACCATCTGTCGCACCGTGGGCAAGCACGCGCTCGGTGATTCGCCGCGACGCGGATCCTGGTATTCGCAGCCGGTCGCCTGGCTGGGCATTGCCGTGTTCGCGGCCTCGATCGCCGGCTGCATCTGGCTGATCGTCGCTGGCGCGCGCTACGACGACGCCCGGCTTCCCGTCAGTCATCGTGTTTTCGGCGTGCCGGCGCAGCAACCGACGCGTCCGCCATCCCCCTGACGTATTCGCACACCTGCGAGCCGCGGACCGCGCTTCTGGTTCGGATGCCGCGCCGCGGCCACGACACCACCATCCGCATCAGCTCGACCTGCCGTCGCGCGCCGCTCTTGTCCAGGATGGCGCGCAATTGGCTGCGCACGGTGTTGATGCTCACGCCCAGGAAGCGGGCCGCTTCGGGCAGGGTCGGATGGCGGAGCAGCGTACCGAGCAGCCGGGTTTCCGCGGCCGTCAGCTTGTGCAAGGCGGCGAAATCCTGCAGGTTGGCATCTTCGTTGGCCGGATCGTGGATGAGGAGCGCCTTGCTGGCCCGGCGCGCGTCCGGCGGCAATTCTTCCGTTCCCGGCAGGTCGACCTGGATCAGCCAGTAGGCGGGCTTGCCGAAGGGCGGGGAATTTGCAGGGCTGCCGTGCGCGCATCGTCCTGCAGCAGCATCCTGTCGAGCCTGGCCTGCAGGCCGGCAGCGGCGATCCTCAGCCGCCCCTTCTCCAGCCGCAGCCCGTCTGCGCGGCTTCGCGCAGATGCGGCTATGGTGAGGGCGGCATTCACGTCGAAACGCTGCTCGACCGGCAGGCTACGCGCGGCGAGATTCTCGCGCGGCTCGAGGCGCTGTCGCAGCGCGTGAAGGCGAGCGACCACGTGATGATCTTCGTCGCCAGCCATGGCGTCCTGCTCGACGACGGCTACCGCATGGTGACCAGCGATTACGGGGGCGAGCTCTCGCCCGCCAACACGCTCAGCGCCGACGAACTCGTCGACCGCTCGCGTCGCATCCCCGCGCTCTCGCAGTGGCTGGTGTTCGACACCTGCCATGCCGACGGGCTGGGGAGCTTCTTTGCCGGCCTCTACGATGCCCGCGTGCAGGTGATGGCGCGACAGTCGGGCATGCATGTCTTCGCCGCCTCGAACACAACCCAGGAAGCGCTCGACGGTTACCAGGGCAATGGACTCTTCACCCACACCCTGCTCACCGGCCTTGGCGAACCGATGCCTGCCGACGCCAACCACGACCGCAAGGTCACGGTGAGCGAGCTGGGCCGATACGCCCGTGAGCAGACCCGCCGCATCGCGCGCAGCATGGACCATGCGCAGGATCCGCTCATTGTCCACCAGGGCGAGGACCGCGTCATCGCCCAGCCCTGAGCGATGGCATGCTGCACTTGCCAGGTTACATGTCGCGCTACCGCCAACGTTTTTTGCGGCGGTAGCGTTTGAGCGGAGCGGTAGATTCGCCGCCCGCCACGCCGAGATAGAACTCCTGCACGTCGGGATCGGCCGCCACCTCCTCGGCGCTGCCGTCGAGCACGAAGCGCCCGCGCTCCATGACCAGGGCGCGATGCGCCGCCGAGAGCGCCATGCGCGCATTCTGTTCGACCAGCAGCAGCGTGGTGCCTTCGCCATTGATGCGCTTGAGGATCGCGAAAATCTCCTGCACCAGGAGGGGAGAGAGTCCGAGAGAAGGTTCGTCGAGCAGCATCAGGCGCGGACGGCTCATCAGGGCGCGGCCGATGGCGAGCATCTGCTGTTCGCCGCCCGACAGCGTGCCTGCCCATTGCCCCCTGCGCTCGAGCAGGCGCGGAAAATACTCGAAAATGCGCTCCAGATCCGCGGTGATGTCGTCCCGCCGCGTGTAGGCGCCTGCGCGCAGGTTCTCCAGGACCGTCAGTTCGCGGAAAACCTCACGCCCTTCCGGCACGAAGGCGATGCCTCGCCGGGCGATGTCCTCCGTCTCGCGGCCGTGGATCGGTTCGCCGCAGAAATGAATGCTGCCCTTGTCGGGCTGGTCTTCCAGCAGCCCCATGACGGTCTTCAGCAGGGTGGTTTTGCCGGCGCCATTGGCGCCCAGGATCGCAACGATGCTGCCCTGCGTCACTTCGAGCGAGGCGCCGCGCAGGGCCTGGATGGGGCCATAGAAAGTGTCGACGTTCTCAAGGCGCAGCATGCGCTCCGACTTGGCGGCCGGGGCCGGGCCCGGTTCCGGTGCCGCCGTCGCGCTCATGTCGCGTCCGCGCCAAGGTAGGCACGCAGCACTTCGGGATGAGCGCGCACCGCCTCGGGCGTGCCTTCGGCGATGTTCTCGCCGTAATTGAGGGCGATGACGCGGTCGGCGAGGTCGCTGACGAACTGCATGTCGTGCTCGATCAGCAGCACGGCGATGCCGAAGCGCGTGCTGATGTCCTCGATCCAGATGCGCAGATCATGCTTTTCCTCGAGGTTCATGCCGGCGGCCGGCTCATCGAGCAGCAGCACCTTGGGTTCCATGGCCAGTGCGCGGCCCAGCTCCACCACTTTCTGGGTGCCGTAGGGGAGGTTGCCGACGATCTGGTTGCGCGCTGCCTGCAGGTCGAGAAAATCGATGATCTCCTCCACCTTTTCGCGATGGCGCATCTCTTCGCGCGCGGCCGGGCTTTTCGGCCCGAACAGCGCCATGCCCGACAGGAGCCCGGTCCTGAGAAAGAGATGGCGGCCAAGGAGCAGATTGTCCATCGTGCTCATGTGTCGGAAAAGCTCGATGTTCTGGAAGGTGCGGGCAATGCCGGCGGCGGCGATGCGGTGCGGCTTGCGCCCGACCAGTTCGAGGCCGTCGACACGGATGCTGCCGGCCTGCGGGCGGTAGAGGCCGGATATGCAGTTGAAGACCGTGGTCTTGCCGGCGCCGTTGGGGCCGATCAGGGCCAGGATCTCCCCGGCGGCGAGCGTGAGCCCCACGCCATGCAGGGCCTTCACGCCGCCGAAGGAGATCTCCAGGCCGCCGATTTCCAGCAGTGCCGCCAAGGCGGGCTTACTTGACGGTTGTCCAGGGGGTGAGCTGGGTCACCTTGACGCCGCTGTCGTCGGTGCGCGCGAGGAAGATTTCCCGCTGGCCCTGACGCTCGTTCGGACCGTAGCTGACGCGGCCCATGATGCCCTTGAAGTCCTTGATCGTCTCCATGGCCTTGATGAAGCTCTCCCGGGTGAGGTTGCGGCCGGCGCGCTTGAGGCCTTCGACCATCGGCTCGACGAAGCCGATGCCGGCCATGAAGAACACGCCCCAGCGTTCGCCCTGCTGCGCGTACTTGGGGAAGGCGTCGCGGTATTTCTTCACTTCCGGTGTATTGGCATCGGGCAGTTCGCCGAAGCTGGCGAAGAGGATGTTTTTCCACAGGCCGCCGCTGATGTTGTTCATCAGCGCCGCGTCGGACAGCGTCGAGCTGACCGCCCATTGCGGAGCGAACTGCAGGGCGGCGGCCGTCTTCAGCGTGATCACGGCATGGGTCGGGTTAACCCACATCAGCACGGCGTCCGCCCCGCTCTCCTTCAGCTTCAGCAGGTGCGACTTGAGGTCGCGGTCGGCCTGGTTGACCGGCACCTCGGCCACCGGCTTGATACCCAGCTTTTCCATTTCGGCGACGGCGCCGCGATGGCCGTTCTCGCCGTATTCGTCGCTGGCGTAGAAGATGGCGATCTTTTTCTTGCCTTCCTTCTCGACCAGATAGCGCGTCAGCAGCCTAGCCTCGTCGGCATACAGCGGATACATGGCGAACAGCGCCTTCTGCGGCGGCGTGATCCAGTGCAGCGAGCCGGCTGCCGGTCCGACCCAGGGGATGCCGCGCTCCATCAGGTAATCCTTGACGGCGAGGCCGGAGGAGGTGCCCACGCCGGAGGCCACGCCGAAGATGCCCGGTTCCTTTTCCACCAGCTCCTTGATGCCGGCCACCGTCTTGGCCGGGTTGTACTGGTCGTCGAAGGAATGGAAAACGATCTTGCGGCCGTTGATGCCGCCGGCGTCATTGACCATCTGGAACAGCATGGCGGTGCCGCGCGCCACCGCGCCCCAGGGCGCGGCCGGTCCGGTCTGGGGGCTCCAGGCGGCGATGTGGATTTCCGTGTCGGTGACGCCGCTGAGCTGTTGCGCGCCCGCCGGCAGGGCGGTGGCGCACAGGGCCGCGGCAAGGGCGCCGATTTTCAGGGTCTGTTTGAGCATGCGTGTCCTCCAGCTTGGGTTAGACCTTCTTGACATAATGCCGGGCCAGCAGGCCCGACGGCTTGATCGCGAGCATCAGCAGGATGACCGCGAAGGGAACCACGGACTTGAAAGCGGTCGAGACGTAGAAGCCGAAGAGATTCTCGACAATGCCGATGATGGCCCCGCCGAGCGCGGCGCCGGGCAGCGAGGTGATGCCGCCGAGCACCGCCGCCGCGAATCCTTTCATCATCGGATCCCACATCATGTACGGCTCGACGGTGGCAGCCGGCCCGACCAGCAGCCCGGCGATGCAGCCAATCATGGCGGCGAGCGACCAGGCGCCCATTTCCACCCGGCGCACGCGGATTCCCATGAGCCGGGCAGCGGCGCGGTTCTGCTGTGTCGAGCGCATCGCCAGGCCCGCCTTGGAACGGGCGAGGAAGAAGAACAGGGCGGCGATGATGAGGCCGGCAATGCCGATGGTGGCCAGCTCGAGGTGGCCCATGATCACCCCGCCCACGACCAGCACGTCCGCCGGGCTGAGCGGAATGGGGAAGTCGCGCGGCTCGCCGCCCCACTTCCACGAGGCGAAGCCGAAGACGATCATCTCCAGCCCGAGGGTGATGATGATCAGGCTGAGCACCGTGGGTTCCTTGGCGCGGCGCAGAAAGAAAAATTCGGCGCAGGCGCCGAGCAGCGCGGCGAAAGCCAGCGCCGCGGCCACGGCGAGCGGAAACGGCAGGGCGCCCGTCACCAGGAAGGCCAGCCCGACGTTGGCGCACAGCATCGCCATGTCGCCCTGGGCGAAGTTGAGCACCTCGGTGGTGCGGTAAATGATCACCATGGCGAGGGCGATCAGGGCATACACCGATCCCGCGGCGAGGCCGCTGAAGACGACTTGCAGGAAGGTGACGAGCCAGTCCATGCGGTTTCTCAGAGCGGCCAGGCGCGCCAGTAGCGCTTGCTGCGGACCCACAGTCCGTACAGGCCCAGCGGCTCGAAAATCATGATCGATACCAGTATCGCGCCATACACGATGAACTGGATGTTGGCCATGCCGGTTTCCATGAAGTTGCGGCCGAGGAAGCCGGCGATGGACGGGCCGAACAGGGGGATCTGCTCGAAATCGGCCAGTTGCAGCCCCTTCAGTTTGAGGTTGAGCAGGCTGATGGCGACGGCGCCCAGCACCGGGCCGAGAATCGATCCCACGCCGCCGATCACCACCATGGCCAGGAAAAGAATCGAGAGCATCAGGTTGAAGGTGGTCGGATCGACCTGGCCGAGATGAAAGGCGAACAGCCCGCCGGCGAGGCCGGTGAAGAAGGCGCTCACGGCGAAAGCCAGGGTCTTGTACCAGGTCAGATCGACGCCTGCGCAGGCGGCGGCCACGTCGGAATCGCGAATCGCCACGAAAGCGCGGCCGACCCGCGTGCGCATCAGGTTGCGCACCGCGAGGAGGCTGGCGCCCGCCAGCAGCATGATCAGGAGGTAAAGGTTCTGCTCCCGGCTCCAGCCCGGCACGAGGGTCAGGGTGAAGGCCGGCACGGCGGGCCCGGTGGCGCCGCCGAAGGCCGGCGTCTTGGCGAAAATGTTTTCCACCGTGAGGCCGAATCCAAGCGTGATGACCGCCAGGTAGGGCCCTTCCAGGCGCAAGGCGGGCAGGCCGAGCAGGAGGCCGAACGCGGCGGCGATCAACGCGGCGGCCGGCAGCGCCAGCGGAATCGGCAGGCCGGCGTTGACCAGCAGCACGGCGGCGTAGGCGCCGATGGCGAAAAACCCCGCGTGCCCCAGGGAGATCTGGCCGGTGTAGCCGACCAGCACGTTGAGGCCGACCGCCACGATCACGTTGATGGCGATGTAGCCGAGGAGGTACAGCGTGTAGTTGCCGACATGGAAGGGCACCGCGGCGAGGACGAGGCAGCAGGCGCACAGCCACAGCCCCAGCGGCAGCGTGTCGAAAAGCCGCAGGTCCTTGTAGTAGGAGCGCTTCATGTCCACAACCGTTTCCTCCTTTTGGCGGCCTTCTTATTCTGCGCCGGCCGATGCTACTATGGAAGCTCCGCTCAAGTCCATCTTCATCCGTGCGGAGCGGCACGGACGGTCGGGACGGTCACGCCATGATTGTTGAAGCGACACGCCTTGCGGCAGCCAGATGAACGCGCCGGACAGCTTCCTGCAACTGTCTTCCGTGCCGGCGCTGCTGTATGCGCGCGCGGCCGCGCAAGGGGCGGCCACGGCGCTGCGCTACAAGCATCTCGGCCTGTGGCGGGACGTCAGTTTCGCCGAATACGCCGACGAGGTCAGAACGGTGGCCAACGGGCTGCTGGCGCTGGGGCTGGCGCCCGGCGAGCGCGTCGCCGTCATCGGCGAGAACCGCCGCGAGTGGCTGTACGCCGATCTGGCGACCCAGTCGGCGGGCGGCGTCAGCGTCGGCATCTACACCACCAACGCGGCGGCGGAATGCGGCTACATCCTCGGCCATTGCGGGGCGCGGGTCTTCATCGTGGAGAACGAGGAGCAGCTCGACAAGGCCCTGGTGGTGCGCGGCGAGCTGCCGGATCTGCGCTGGATCGTCGTGATGGACATGGAGGGCCTGGCCGAATTCGACGATCCCATGCTGATTTCCTGGGGCGAGCTGCTGCGGCGCGGCCGGGCCTGGCGCACGGCGCATCCGGGCGCGCTCGACGAGCGGCTGTCGCGCCTCGATCCGGAAGGCCTGGCCATCCTGATTTATACCTCGGGCACGACCGGTCCGCCCAAGGGGGCGATGCTGAGCCACCGCAACCTGGTATGGACCGCGCGCTGCCTGGTCGGCGTGCTGGAGGTGGACGCCGGCCGCGGCGAAGAGGTGGTGTCCTTCTTGCCGCTTTCGCACATCGCGGAACGCATGATCTCCATCTACCTGGCCCTGGCGGCGGGCTACCGGGTGCATTTCATCGAGAACGTCGACGCCGTCACGCAGAACATCGTCGAAGTTTCGCCGACGCTGATGTTCGCCGTGCCGCGCATCTGGGAGAAATACCAGTCGACGGTACTGCTGCGGATAAAGGACGCGCACTGGTTCAAACGGCTGGCTTTCGGCGCGGCCCATGCCGTCGGTCGCGCGCATGCCCGCGCGCGGCTGGATTCCGGCCGGCCGGTGCCGCTGCCCCTGCGCCTGGGCTTCGCCCTGGCCAACCTGCTGGTGCTGGCCAAGCTGAGAAAACGCCTCGGCTTCGACCGCCTGTCAACCGCCGTCAGCGGCGCCGCGGCGATTTCGCCCGACGTGCTGCGTTTCTTCCATGCTATCGGCGTGCCGCTGCGGCAGATCTACGGTCAGACGGAAGGCAGCGGCCCGACCGCCTGCCACCAGGGCGATCTGATCGATCCGGCCAATTCCGGGCCGCCGATTCCCGGCGTCGACGTGCGCATCGCCGACGACGGAGAAATTCTCGTGCGCGGCCCGAATGTCTTTATCGGCTACTACCGCAACCTCGAGGCCAGCGAGGAGACGCTGGCCGGCGGCTGGCTGCATTCCGGCGACGTCGGGCGCATCGACGAGCGCGGCTTCCTGCATGTCACCGACCGGAAAAAGGACCTGCTGATCACCAGCGGCGGCAAGAACGTCGCGCCGCAGCCGATCGAAAACCAGCTGAAGACCAGCCCTTACATCACCGACGCGATCCTGATTGGCGACGGGCGGAATTACATCACGGCGCTGATCGTCCTGGACGAGGAAAACGTGGTTCAGTTCGCCCAGGAGCACAAGGTGCAATACACCACCTATGCCTCGCTCACCGAGGCCCGACCAGTGCGGGAGCTGGTGTTGCACGAGATCAGGAAAACCAATGCCGACCTGGCGCGCGTCGAGCAGATCAAGCGCTTCTGCATCCTGCCGAAGAAGCTGCTCGAGGAGGACGGCGACGTCACGCCGACCATGAAGGTCAAGCGGCGCAGTATCAATCGGCAGTTCGCCGACCTGATCGAAGGCATGTACGCGGGCAAGACCGGCATCGCCGTCTGAGCCGGACTGGCTTTCCGACAAGCCGGATCAGGCGCCGGCCGCCGGGCCGCTCCTTACTGCTGCAGCTGGGAGGTGCACTGCGGGCAGCGCGTCGCCTTCAGCGGGATGGTCGACAGGCAGTGCGGGCAATCCCGCGTCGCCGGCTCGGCCGGCCCCGGGGCCCCCTCCTCGGCGCGCTTGAGGCGGTTCATCACCTTGATGGCCATGAAGATGGCGAAGGCGATGATGAGGAAGTCGACCACCGTGTTGATGAAGATGCCGTATTTCACCAGCGGGGCGCCGGCTTTCTCGGCGGCCTCCATCGTCTCGAAGGCCTGGCTGCCGAGGTTGATGTAGAGGTGCTTGAAGTCGACGCCGCCGAGCAGGCGCCCGACCATCGGCATCACGACGTCCTTGACGAGGGAATCGACGATCTTGCCGAAGGCGCCGCCGATGACGACGCCGACCGCCAGGTCGACGACGTTGCCTTTCATGGCAAATTCCTTGAATTCGCTGACGATGCTCATGTGCGCTCCTTTTCGTGCGGTTCGAACCGGCGTAAGTGTTGCCGGATTTTCGCGTGCGCGCAATATGCGTTTGCGATGGTTCTCTGCTAATCTGAATCTGAAATTTACGTTCGGTGATCGGGAGGGTCCATGAAAGCCGTCAAAATCGTCGCCTTCATGCTGGGCGGCCTGGTCGTTCTGCTGGGGGCCGTGGCCGCCTTCATCGTCGCCACTTTCGATGCCAACAAGTGGAAGGGCGAAATCTCGCAACTGGTCCAGGAGAAAAAGAGCCGCAGCCTGAAGATCGAGGGCGATCTGTCGCTGTCCCTGTTTCCTTCCGTCGGCGTGCAGCTGGGCAAGGCCACGCTCTCGGAGCACAAGAGCGAGCAGGTCTTCGCCTCGGTCGACAGCGCCCGCGTTTCGGTGCGGCTGATGCCGCTGCTGTCGAAGCAGGTGGTCGTCGACACCGTCGAGCTCGGCGGCATGAAGGCGCGGCTGGTGCGCTTCAAGGACGGCCGCATGAACATCGACGACCTGCTGTCGAAGGACGAGAAGGAGCCGCCGGCGCGCTTCGACATCGCCGGCGTGAAATTCGCCAACGGCGAGCTGGCCTGGCGTGACGAGAAGGCCGGCCAGGAGGTGACGCTGTCCGGCCTCGACCTGACGACTGGCCGCCTGGCGAACGCCGCCAGTGACAAGTTCGAGCTGTCGGCGAAGCTGGCGGGCAACAAGCCGCGCCTGGCGGCGCAGCTGGCGGCGAAGGGCGAGTACCGCTACGACCTCGACAAGAAAAGCTACGGCGGCGCGAAGCTCGACCTGCGCCTGAACGGCGACGTCGCCGATCTGAAGGCGCTCGAACTGGCGCTCAACGCGGCCGCGCTGCAGCTCGCCGGCGCCAACGAGGTGGCCGTCGACCAGTTGCTGCTGACGGCGAAGGGCAAGGAAGGCGGCGACGCCTTCGAGCTGCGGCTGGAGGCGCCGAAGCTGGCGCTGGCGGCAGACAAGGCGAGCGGCGCGGCCGTCAACGCCGCGCTCAAGCTCACCGGCGCCCAGCGCGCCATCGACGCGAAGATCGCCCTCTCCGGCGTCGAGGGCAAAAGTCAGTCCCTGCAGGCCGGCAAGCTGACGCTCGAACTGGATGCGCGGCAGGGCGAGACCACGGTCAGGGGCAACCTCGCCTCGGCCCTGGCGGCGAACCTGGAGAAACAGACGGTGGAGCTGCCGGCCTTCAGCGGCGAACTGAACGTGGCGAATCCGCAGATGCCGATGAAGAGCGTCAAGTTGCCGCTCACCGGCGGCCTGCGCGCCGACATCGACGGCCAGACCGCGGCCGTGCACGCCAACACCCAGTTCGACGAGAGCAAGATCGCCGCCAAGGTGAACGTCTCGCGCTTCAGCCCGTTGGCGCTGGGCTTCGACCTCGACATCGACAAGCTGAATGTGGACAAGTACCTGCCGCCGAATCCCGCCGCAGCCGGAGGCAAGGAAGCGGACAAGCCGGCGGCGGAAAAGCCGCTCGACTTCTCTGCGCTGAAGGGCCTCAACGCCAGCGGCACGGTGAAGATCGGCCAGCTGCAGGTCTCCAACGTCAAGGCCAGCAATGTGCGGCTGGAAGTGAAGGCGGCGGGCGGCAAGCTCGACGTCGCGCCGATGACGGCCAACCTTTACGACGGCAGCCTGGCCGGCGCGCTGTCGGTCAACGCCAACAACAACCACGTTGCGGTGAAGCAGAACCTTGCCAACGTCAACATCAATCCGCTCATGAAGGACGCCCTCGACAAGGACGTGCTGGAGGGGCGCGGCAACGTCGCGCTCGATGTCACGACCGCCGGCACCACCGTGACGGCCATGAAGAAGGGCCTCAATGGCGCGGCCAGCCTGAACCTGAAGGATGGCGCCATCAAGGGCATCAACCTGGCGAAGACCTTCCGCGAGACCAAGGCCGTCTTCACGACGCGCAAGGACGCCATGCAGCAGGCCAAGCAGACCGAGAAGACCGACTTCTCCGAGCTGTCCGCCACCTTCCGCATCGCCAACGGCGTGGCGCGCAACGACGACCTGAGCATGAAGTCGCCCTTCATCCGCCTGGGCGGCGCCGGCGACATCAACATCGGCGAGGACCGCATGGACTACGTGGCCAAGGCCAGCGTGGTGAACACCTCGGGCGGCCAGGGTGGCAAGGAGCTCGACCATTTGAAGGGCCTCACCGTGCCGGTGCGGGTGAGTGGCCCCTTCGACAAGCTCGCCTACAACATCGAGTTCGGCGGCCTGGTGGCGGAAGCGGCCAAGGCCAAGGCCGAGGAGAAGGTGAAGGAGAAGGTGCAGGAGAAGGCCGGCGGCGTGCTCAAGGGGCTGTTCAAGAAATAAGCGACAGCTTCTCGAGCAGTGCCGGCAGCACCTTTCCCGCAGGGCCGTGCAGCGCGAAGTGCGCATGGCGCGTCAGCGGTGTCCGTTCCGGATTGATCTCCACCACGGTGGCGCCGGCCGAAAGGGCGCGCAGCGGCAGGTCGGCGGCGGGATAGACCTCGGCCGAGGTGCCGATGCTGAAAAACACCTCGCAGCGTTCGGCCGCAGCTTCCGCCCGCGCCAGCGCGCCGGCCGGCAGCATCTCGCCGAACCACACCACGTCGGGCCGCAGGAAGGCGCCGCAGGGGCAGCGCGGCGGCGATTCGTCCGCGTGGAATTCGCTGACGACGGTTTCCTCGACCGAGCATTTCACCCGGGCGATGTTGCCGTGCAGCTCGACCACCGCGTGCGAGCCGGCACGCTGGTGCAGGCTGTCGATGTTCTGCGTCACCAGGGTGAACTGCTCGAAGCGCCGCTCCAGCGCGGCCAGCGCGAGGTGGCCGGGATTCGGCTGCACGCCGGCGATGCGGGCGCGCCGCTCGGCATACCATTCCCACACCAGCTTCGGATTGCGCGCGAAGCCCTCCGGCGTGGCCAGCTCCTGCGGGTCGTAGTTGGCCCACAGTCCGGCGAGGGCGTCGCGAAACGTCGGGATGCCGGATTCCGCCGAGATGCCGGCGCCGGTGAGCACGGCGACGCGGCGGGCGGCGGCAAGCCGCTCGATCAGTTCCTGCGGGAGGACGACGCTCATGTTTCACCTGCGGCGACGGGGTGTGACAAGCCTCATGCTAACATCCGGGCGCTATGGATTTCACCCTGCTGCTGCACGCCCTCATCCTCGGCATCGTCGAGGGCCTGACCGAATTCCTGCCGGTCTCCTCGACCGGCCACCTGATCCTCGCCGGCGACCTGCTCGGCTTCAACGACGAGCGCGGCAAGCTCTTCGAGATCGTCATCCAGACCGGCGCCATCCTTGCCGTCTGCTGGGAATACCGGGCGAGGCTCGGCGCCGTCGCCGCCGGCCTCGGCCGCGATGCGGCGGCGCGCCGCTTCGTCGCCAACCTCGCCATCGCCTTCCTGCCGCTGGCCGTGCTCGGCCTGCTGTTCGGCAAGGCGATCAAGGCGCACCTTTTCCAGCCCGTGCCGGTGGCGCTGGCCTTCATCGCCGGCGCCTTCGTCATCCTTTGGGCGGAGCGGCGCGAGCATGTGGTGCGCATCCATTCGGTGGACGAGCTGACCTGGCAGGACGCCCTCAAGCTCGGCTTCGCCCAGGCCTTCGCCCTGATTCCGGGCACCTCGCGCTCGGGCGCCACCATCATCGGCGGGCTGCTCTTCGGCCTGTCGCGCAAGGCGGCCACCGAGTTCTCCTTCTTCCTCGCCATCCCGACGCTGTTCGCCGCCAGCGCCTACCAGCTCTGGAAGGAGCGGCACCTGCTCGACGGCGACGACATCGGCATGTGGGCGGTCGGCTTCGTTTCGGCCTTCGTTTCGGCCTTCCTCTGCGTGCGCTGGCTGCTGCGCTACATCAGCACGCACGATTTCACCTTCTTTGCCTGGTACCGCATCGCCTTCGGCCTCGTCGTGCTCGGCACGGCGTATACAGGCGCGGTGAACTGGACCAACCCTTGAATTCCGGGCGGCTGGCGTGATCGTTTACCTCCACGGCTTTTGCTCCTCGCCGCAATCGAACAAGGCGCAGCGGTTGAAGGCGCGCATGGAAGCGCTTGGCCTCGGCCACCGGTTCTGGTGCGGGCAGTTGCCGCCCTCGCCGAGCGAAGCCATCGCCCTCGCCGAGCGGCAGATCGCGGCGGCGGCCACGCCGGTCACCGTCGTCGGCAGTTCGCTCGGCGGCTATTACGCGACGCATCTCGCCGAGAAGCATCGACTGAAAGCCGTGCTGGTCAATCCGGCGGTGGTGGCGCATCTTGCGCTCGCCGAATTCGTCGGCCCGCAGACCAATTTGCATACCGGCGAAACCTTCGAGTTCCGACCGGAATACATCGACGCGCTGCGTGCCATCGAAGTGCCGCGCATCTCCCGCCCGCAGGATTTCCTGCTGCTCGTCGAGACCGGCGACGAGGTGCTCGACTACCGCCAGGCGGTGGCGAAATACGCCGGCGCCCGGCAGGTGGTGCTGGAAGGCGGCGACCACAGTTTCACGCGCTGGGACGACTATCTGGAGACGATTCTCGAATTTGCCGGACTGACAACATGAGCTTCGACCCCGCCCGCTTCAAGCGCGAGGAGCGCGCCGGTTACAACCTGATCGCCGCGCGTTACGCCGAGAGCGCCGCCTTGCGCACCGGGCTGAATGCCGCCCTGATCGCCGCCGCCGAACTGAAGCCCGGGCAGGCCGTGCTCGACCTGGCAAGCGGCCCGGGCGTGCTGGCGCGCGCGGCGGCACGGCAGATTCCCGACGGCCTGGTGGTGGCGAGCGACATCGCCGAGCAGGCGCTGGCCGAAGGACGGCGCCGCGCCGCCGAGGCCAACCTGCAGTTCGCCGCCGCCGATGCGGAGCAACTGACTTTTGCCGACGGCAGTTTCGACCGCGTGCTGTGCGGCCTTGGCCTGATGTTCTTCCCCGACGTGCCGCGGGCGCTGGCGGAAATGCGCCGCGTGCTGAAGCCGGGCGGCCTAGCCGTTTTCTCGGTGTGGGGCGAGGAGGCGCGCGCGCCGCTGGTGTCCTGCGCCCTGCAATGCATCCGCCGCATCCTGCCACCGCCGAAGGTCGAGCGCCTGTCGCCCTTCCGCTTCGGCGACCGCGCGCTGCTGCTGCGGACGCTGGAAGCCGCCGGCTTCGCCGATGTCGATGTCCATGTGCATGTCCTCAGCTGCGCCTTCGATTCGCCCCAGGCCTACTGGCAGGCTTTTCGCGACCTGGCCGGCGGCGCGGCGGCGGGGCTGTCGCGCCTGCCCGAGGCGACGCTGGCGCGGCTGGGCGAGGAGGTGGCGCAGGAGCTGGCGCCCTGCCGGCAGGGCGCGGGCTACGTGGCGCAGAGCGAAGTGCTGATTGCCTCCGCACGGGTATAATTCCGCGCCATCCCACCCGTTTCCTTCCCGATGAATGTCCTGTTTGAAGAGGACGGCGCCTTCAAGGCCGGCACCGTGCTCGCCGACAACACGACCTCGCTGCAGATCGAGACCGGCAGCGGCAAGCGCGTCAAGGTGAAGGCCGCCAACGTACTGCTGCGCTTCGCCGCTCCGGCGCCGGCCGAGCTGCTCGAGCGCGCGGAAGGCGAATCGGAAGGCATCGAGGCGGAATTCCTCTGGGAAGCGTGCGGCGAGGCCGAGTTCGGCTTCGAGGAACTGGCCCGCGAGTATTTCGGCCGCGACGCGCAGCCGGTCGAGGCGGCGGCCATCCTGCTGCGGCTGCATGCCGCGCCGATCTACTTCCATCGCAAGGGCAAGGGCCGCTTCCGCAAGGCGCCGCCGGACATCCTCAAGGCGGCGCTGGCCGGCCTGGAAAAGAAGCGCCAGCAGGCGCTGGCCATCGAGCGCATGGCCGGCGAGCTCCGGTCGGGCACGCTGCCGGCCGAGTTCGCGCCGATCCTCAAGCCGCTGCTCTACAAGCCCGACCGCAACCGTCTCGAGACCAAGGCGCTGGAGCTGGCCTGCGAGGAGACCGGCCTTCCCGCCGCCCATTTGCTGGCGCGCTGCGGGGCGCTGCCTTCCAGCCACGACTACCACCTCGACCGCTTCCTCTACGAATTCTTCCCGCAGGGCACCGGCTTCGGCGCGTTCGAGATGCCTCTGGCGCCGGAGGACCTGCCGCGGGCGGAAGTGCAGGCGTTTTCCATCGACGACGCGGCAACGACGGAGATCGACGACGCCTTCTCGGTGATGCCGCTCGAGGGCGGCGGCTGGCGCATCGGCATCCACATCGCCGCGCCCGGGCTGGGCATCCGGCCGGAATCGGTGCTGGACGGGATCGCCCGCGGCCGCCTGTCCACGGTGTACATGCCCGGGCGCAAGATCACCATGCTGCCGGAGGCGGTGGTCGAGCGCTTCACGCTGTCGGCCGGCCGCGACTGCCCGGCGCTGTCGCTCTATCTCGAGGTGGGGTCGGACTACGCCATTCGCGGTGCGAGTTCGCGGGCCGAGCGCGTGCCGGTGGCGGCCAACCTGCGCCACCACGACATCGAGCCGCTCTTCAACGAACGGACGCTGGCCGAAGGCGGGGCGGATTTCGATTACCGGCGCGAGTTGATCCTGCTCTGGGAATTCGCCAGCGTGATGGAGGCGGGCCGCGGCAAGCCCGCCACCAACCAGATCAACACCGAGTACGGCTTCCACGTCGACTGGGCCGAGCCGGAGGGGCGCATCGACATCGTCGCGCGTCGCCGCGGCTCGCCGCTCGACAAGCTGGTGAGCGAACTGATGATCGTCGCCAACGCCAGCTGGGGCAAGCTGCTGGCTGAGGCGCAGGTGGCGGCCATCTACCGGGTGCAGAATGGCGGCAAGGTGCGCATGACCACCGCCGCGCTGTCGCACGAGGGCCTCGGCGTGGATTGCTACATGTGGTCCAGTTCGCCCCTGCGGCGCTACGTGGACCTCATCAACCAGTGGCAGCTGCTGGCGCACCTGTCCGGCGAGGCGCCGCCGTTCTCCGTCCGCGCCGAGGCGCTGCTTTCGGCCATGCGCGACTTCGAGCTCACCTACGCCGCCTATGCCGAGTTCCAGCGCGGCATGGAACGCTACTGGTGCCTGCGCTGGCTGCTGCAGGAGGGTGTCGCGGAAACCGAGGCGCGCGTCGTACGCGAGAGCCTGGTGCGCCTGGAGCGCCTGCCGCTCACCCTGCGCTGCCCCTCGCTGCCGGATTGCGATCCGCGCACGCGGGTCCGTGTGGCGATCTCCGGCATCGACCTGCTGTCGGCGGATGCGCATTGTCGCTACGTGACGACACTGGGCGAACCCGACAGCGGCGAAAGCGTCGAAGACGCGGCGATTCCGGAGTAGAATCCGAGGCCATGCCCGAGCACGGTGTTGTTTCGCTTTCTCGAACTCCGGCCATGAGACTGGCCTGGCCGGGCTGGCTTTCCCGCATGGAGCCTTCCCGCCGCGGCTTCACCCTGGCACTGATTGTCTCGCTGGCCTTCCACGCCGTTCTCCTCTCCATTCATTTCAAGCTGCCGGACAGGCTCGAGCGCGTGGCGAAGGAGACGCTCGAGGTCGTGCTGGTCAACGCCAAGAGCGCGCGCAAGCCGGTGAATGCCCAGGCGCGCGCCCAGGCCAATCTCGACGGCGGCGGCAATACCGACGAGAACCGCCGTGCCAAGACGCCCTTGCCGGCATCGGCGCAGGTGCAGCCCGGCGACAGCCTGCTGGAGGCGCAGCGCCGCGTGCAGGAACTCGAAACCCAGCAGCAGAAGCTGCTGACTCAGGCGAAGGGCCGCAAAGCCATCCAGGCCGAGACGAAGTCGAGCGAGAACCAGCCCGAGCAGGCCAGCGTGCGCGGCGCCGATCTGGCGCAGAGCGCGCTGGCCATCGCCCGCATGGAGGCGCAGATCGAACGCCAGATCGAGGAATACAACAAGCGCCCGCGCAAGAAGTTCATCGGCACCCGCACCGAGGAGTATGCCGCCGCCCAATACCTGGAGGACTGGCGCCAGAAGGTCGAGCGCATCGGCAACCTCAACTATCCCGAGGCGGCCAAGGGCCGGCTCTACGGCAACCTGCTGCTGTATGTCGAGATCAAGGCCGACGGCAGCCTCGAGCGCGTCGAGGTGCAGCGCTCCTCGGGGCACAAGGTCCTCGACGAGGCGGCGCTGCGCATCGTGCGCATGGCCGCGCCCTTCGGCAACTTCTCCGCCGAGCTGAAGCGCCAGACCGACATCGTCGCCTTCGCCCGCACCTGGGTGTTCACGCGGGCCGACCTGCTGCGCTCGGAATGACCGACAAGTACGCCGTCGTCGGCCATCCCGTCGCGCACTCGAAGTCGCCGCAGATCCACGCCGTCTTCGCCAGACTGACTTTGCAGGATCTGAGCTACGAGGCGATCCTGGCGCCGCTCGACGGTTTCGCGGACGCCGTGCGCGCCTTCATCGCGGCGGGGGGCCGCGGCATGAACGTCACCGTGCCCTTCAAGCTGGAGGCGTATGCCCTGGCCGATGCGCGCTCGCCGCGGGCCGAGGCGGCGAAGGCGGTGAATACCCTGGTCTTTTCGCCCGCCGGCATCCACGGCGACAACACCGACGGCGCCGGCCTCGTCGCCGACCTGACGCGCAACCTCGGCTTTGAAATTGCCGGCAAGCGCCTCCTCCTGCTCGGCGCCGGCGGCGCGGCGCGCGGCGTGCTGCTGCCCCTGCTGGAGCAGCAGCCGGCGGCGCTGTACCTCGCCAACCGCACCCCCGGCAAGGCGCATGAGCTGCGTGCGGCCTTCGCCGGGCGGGCCGGCGCCTGCCGGCTCGAGTCGGGCGGCTTCGCGGCGCTGGCCGGCCGGCAGTTCGATCTCGTCGTCAACGCCACCGCCGCCAGCCTGGCCGGCGAGGCGCCGCCGCTGCCGGAGGGGCTGTATGCGCCGGGCAGCCTCGCCTACGACATGCTGTATGGCCGCGAGACGCCTTTTCTGGCGGCGGCGCGGGCGCAGGGCGCGGCGCGGCTGGCCGATGGTCTCGGCATGCTGGTCGAGCAGGCGGCGGAATCCTTCTTCCTCTGGCGCGGCGTGCGTCCGCCGACCGCGCCGGTGCTGGCCCAGCTGCGTAGCGCATGAAATCGCTGAAGTCGTTCTGGCGCTGGAGCCGGCGCGGACTGGCCGTCCTCGTCCTCCTGCTGCTGGCCTGGCAGGGCTGGTATCTCGGCTGGGTGGTGTGGTGGAAGTTCGCCAATCCGTCGACCACCAGCTTCATGTCGCTGCGCCTCGACGAACTGCGCGAGAAGGATGCGCGCGCCGAACTGAAGAAGGAATGGGTGCCCTACGCGCGCATCTCGAATCACCTCAAGCGCGCGGTGATCGCCGCCGAGGACGCCAAGTTCTCCGAGCACGAAGGCTTCGACTGGGAGGGCATCCAGAAGGCGCTGGAAAAGAACCAGAAGAAGGGAAAAATCGTCGCCGGCGGCTCGACCATCTCCCAGCAGCTGGCGAAGAACCTGTTCCTCTCCGCCTCGAAGACGCCCTGGCGCAAGGCGCAGGAGGCGGTCATCACCCTCATGCTGGAGGCGGTGCTGGACAAGCGGCGCATCCTCGAGATCTACCTCAACGCGGTCGAATGGGGCAACGGCGTCTTCGGCGCCGAGGCCGCCGCCCGCCACTACTACGGCGTGTCCGCCGCCCAGCTCACCGCCGAGCAGGCGGCCCGCCTGGCGGTACTGCTGCCCAATCCGCGCAAGTTCGGCCGCCTGCCCAACTCGCCCTACCTGGCCGCCCGCAGCCAGGTCATCCTCGGGCGCATGAACGCGGCCGATATCCCGTAATTTTTGATCGCATCGCGCGATCAAATTCCTTACAATCCGCCATCCGCCGCGCCCTCACGGCCGGCGGCGCCCTTTTCAACCGTGGTGCCATGTCCGACATCGAGGATCTCCGCCAGAGCGAAGACGTCCAGCAGGACCTGCGCGAAGTGCAGGAGCTGCTGGCGCGCCATCGCGTCGTCGAGGGCCTGGTGCATCGCCAGGAGATGCCGCGTCACGAACAGGTCGAGGAGATCGTGCACAAGCAGCACATCGCCGAGCTGCGCCGCAAGCTCGACCGGCTGCACCCGGCCGACATCGCCTACATCCTCGAGGCGCTGCCGCTCGACGAGCGCCTCTTCGTCTGGGACCTGGTCAAGGCCGACCGCGACGGCGAGATACTGCTGGAGGTCTCGGATGCGGTTCGCGAGACCCTCATCGAGGCGATGGACTCGCACGAGCTGGTCGCCGCCACCGAGCAGCTCGACACCGACGAGATCGCCGACCTGGCGCCGGACCTGCCCAGCGAGGTCATGCAGGACGTCTTCCGCGCCCTCTCGGTGGAGGAGCGCGAACAGCTGCGCGCGGCGATGTCCTACGACGAGGACTCGGTCGGCGCCCTGATGGACTTCGAGGCGGTGACGGTGCGCGAGGACGTCAGCCTGGAGGCGGTGCTGCGCTACCTGCGCCGTTTCGACGAGCTGCCCGACCACACCGACCAGCTGTTCGTCGTCGACCGGGAGGAGCGCCTGCAGGGCGTGCTGCCCCTGAACCTGCTGCTCGTCACCGACCCCGACGAGATGGTGTCGAACATCATGGTGGCCGAGCCGCTCACCCTGGAGCCGGACGAGAAGGCGCAGACGGCGGCGCAGGCCTTCGAGCGCTACGATCTGGTCTCGGCGCCGGTGGCGGACAAGGAGCGCAAGCTGGTCGGCCGGGTGACGGTGAACGCGGTGGTGGACTACATCCGCGAATCGACCGAGACCGAGCAGCTCTCCCGCGCCGGCCTGCGCGAGGGCGAGGACATCTTCGCCTCGGTGTGGGACTCGGTGAAGAACCGCTGGGCCTGGCTGGCCATCAACCTGGTCACCGCCTTCGTCGCCTCGCGGGTGATCGGCGCCTTCGAGGGCTCGATCGAGAAGCTGGTGGCATTGGCGGCGCTGATGCCGATCGTCGCCGGCATCGGCGGCAATTCGGGCAACCAGACCATCACCATGATCGTGCGTGCCATGGCGCTCGGCCAGGTGCAGCAGGAGAGCGCCCGCGTGCTCCTGCGCAAGGAGATCGGCGTGGCGATGGTGAACGGCCTGATCTGGGGCAGCCTGCTCGGCTTCGTCGCCTGGTGGCTCTATCGCAGCGTGCCGCTGGGCCTGGTGATGACGGCGGCGATGATGCTGAATCTGATGGTAGCGGCGGTGGTCGGCGTCGCCGTGCCGCTCATCCGCCAGCGCCTCGGCTACGACCCGGCGGTCGGCTCCAGCGTGATGATCACCGCCGTGACGGACTCAGGCGGCTTCTTTATCTTCCTCGGACTGGCCACCCTCTTCCTGCTGTAGCGGGTGGGACAGGGTTTCGGCTGCGCTCGCCATGGCCTCGGTGAACCTGCGGGCGGCAAGAAACTGCGATTTCAGCGCCAGGTCGAACAGGCCGACGCGATCGTCGATGAGTTCCTCGGTCAGGCTGAGCGGATCGCCGGGCGGCACGCGCAGATGCGCCTCGACCTCGGCCGAGTCGAGCACGATCTCCATGCCGGCCTTGCGGGCGATGTGCATCATCGCCGCATTCTCCTGCAGGCAGTGCACGAACAGGGTCAGGATGCGGTGGTTGCGGCAATATTCGTAGGCGCGCCGATACAGCGCCGTGCCGACGCCTTCGCCGCGATGGCCGGGCGCGACGCTGACGCCGAACTCGGCCACCTCGCCGCGCAGGCCGAGGTGCGCCACCCCGGCCAGTTCCAGATTCTCGTCGAAGACGCCGAACACCGCGTCGCGGTCGAAGTCGATGGCGTCGACGTACTTCATCAGCGTGAGCTCGCTGATGACATGCTCGAAGCGCAGCCGCAGGTCTTCCGGGGCCAGCGCCAGAAAATGCCGTCGCAGCGCCTCGCGGTTGGCCTCGGAGAGTTGCAGGACGGGGACGGTCTTCATGGCAAGGATTCTCATGTTTCCAATATGGTGCGCACCTTGGCGCGAATCAAGCCTATACCCGCCGGTCTCGGCATCACAACCTAAAACTTGAGAAGACCTCCCCGGCGGCGGCGCGGGTGGCGACCAGATCGGCCTCCGCGTGGGCCGCCGAGACGAAGCCGGCCTCGAAGGCCGAGGGGGCGAAATACACGCCCTTTTCCAGCATGGCGTGGAAGAAGCGGTTGAAGGCCTCCTTGTCGCATTCCATCACTTCGGCATAGCTCGCCGGCGGCGCGGCGCGGAAATACAGGCCGAACATGCCCCCCACCGCCTGGGCGCTGAAGGTCACGCCATGCGTTTTCGCTTCCGCCTGCAGGCCGTCCATCAGGCGCCGCGTCTTGGCGGCGAGCTGCTCGTAGAAGCCGGGCTGCGAGACCAGCCTGAGGGTGGCGAGGCCCGCCGCCACCGCCACCGGGCTGCCGGACAGCGTGCCGGCCTGGTACACCGGGCCGAGCGGGGCGATCTTCTCCATGATGTCGCGCCGCCCGCCGAAGGCGCCCACCGGCATGCCGCCGCCGATGACCTTGCCGAGCGTGGTGAGGTCGGGACGGATGCCGTAATGGCCCTGCGCGCCGGCGAGGCCGACACGGAAGCCGGTCATCACCTCGTCGAAGATCAGCACGGCGCCGTGCTGCGTGCACAGCCGGCGCATGGCCTGGAGGAACTCGGGTTTCGGCGCAATCAGGTTCATGTTGCCGACGACCGGCTCGACGATGACCGCAGCGATCCGGTCGCCGGCCCTGGCGAAGGTGTCCTCGAGCTGCTGCGTGTCGTTGTAGTCGAGCACCAGCGTGTGTTTGGCGAAGTCCGCCGGCACGCCGCCCGACGAAGGGTTGCCGAAGGTCAGCGCGCCCGAGCCGGCCTTCACCAGCAGGCTGTCGGCATGGCCGTGGTAGCAGCCCTCGAACTTGACGATGGCGTCGCGCCCGGTGAAGCCGCGGGCGAGGCGGATGGCGCTCATCGTCGCCTCGGTGCCGGAGGAGACCAGGCGCACCATGTCGAGGCCGGGCAGGAGCGCCGTCAGCAGTTCGGCCATCTCCACCTCGGCCTCGGTCGGCGCGCCGAAAGTCAGTCCCCGCGAGACGGCGTCGTGTACGGCCCGGAGCACGTCCGGATGGGCATGGCCGAGCACCAGCGGACCCCAGGAGCCGACGTAGTCGATGTAGCGTTTGCCGTCGGCGTCCCACACGCATGCCCCCTCGCCGCGGGTGAAGAAACGCGGCGTGCCGCCGACGGAGCGGAAGGCGCGCACCGGCGAATTGACGCCGCCGGGGATGGTTTTCTGGGCGCGGGCGAAAAGTTCCTCGTTCTTGCTCATGGCGTGACTCGTTCCGTGAAGAGTGAAGTGTAAGCGGCGGCGCGGGCGCGGATGTCCGGCGCCTCAAACAGGTCGGTAATCACCGCCAGCAGGTCGGCGCCGGCGGCGATCAGCTGCGGGGCGTTGCGCAGGGTGATGCCGCCGATGGCGCAGACCGGCAGGCCGAGTTCGGCCTTGGCTGCGGCCGGCAAAGTCAGCGGCGCACGCACGGCGGCCGGCTTGGTGGACGAGGCGAAGAAGCTGCCGAAGGCGACGTAGTCGGCGCCGATGCGCTTCGCTTCCCGTGCCCGCTCCAATTCGTCGTAGCAGGAGATGCCGAGAAGCCGGTTCGGGCCGAGCGCGGCGCGGGCGGCGCCAAGGTCGCCGTCCTCGCGGCCGAGGTGGGCGCCGTCGGCGCCGACGGCCAGCGCCAGCAACAGATCGTCGTTGATGACAAGCGGGACACCATGGCGGCGGCAGAGGGCAAGCAGGGCCGCGGCCTGCTCGCGCCGCAGCGTGGCGCCGGCCGGTTTGTTGCGGTATTGCACCAGGCAGGCACCGCCGAGGAGGGCCTGCCCGGCGCGGCGCAGCAGGTCGGCCGTATCGGCAATATCCGGTGTGACGGCGTAGAGGCCCCTAAGTTTCATCCTCGGGCCCGGGCTCGCGCGCCCAGAAGAAGCGATCGGGTAAATACTGGCCCATGCCGGGCCGGAAGCCGTTGGCGAGCGACTGCCAGGTGTAGTCCTGGGCATCGCGCACGGCCTCGGCGATGTCCAGGCCGTTGGCCAGGTTGGCGGCGATGGCCGAGGCCAGGGTGCAGCCCGAGCCGTGATAGCTGCCGGGCAGGCGCTCCCAGGCGTCGGCGCGGATCAGGCCGTTTTCCCCGTAGAGGGAATTGACGACCTGGGCGCCTTGTTCGTGGGTGCCGGTGATCAGCACGAACTCGGCGCCGGCGCCGACCAGTCGCCGGGCGCATTCGGCCAGGGCGGGATCGTCCTCTTCGTCGCTCTCGCCGAGCGCCAGCCGGCGCGCCTCGTAACTGTTCGGCGTGATCAGGGTGGTCTGCGGCAGCAGCAGCTCGCGCAGGGCGGCGATCATGTCCTCGCTGGCCAGTTCGTCGCCGCGTCCGGAGGCCAGCACCGGATCGAGGACGAGCGGAATTTCGGGGTAGTCGGAGAGAATCTCGGCAATCGCGGCGATATTCTCCACGCTGCCGAGCATGCCGATCTTGAAGGCCGATACCGACATGTCCTCGAGCAGGACGCGCGCCTGGTCGGCCACCCAGTCGGACTCGATCGCCAGGACATCCTCGACACCGGCCGAATCCTGCACCGTCAGCGCGGTGACCACCGAGAGCGGATGGCAGCCCATGCTGGACAGCGTCATGATGTCGGCCTGGAGGCCGGCGCCGCCCGAAGGGTCGGAGGCGGCGAACACCATCACGATGGGCGGCAACAGGTCTTGGGGCATGGCGGGATGGCGGCTGGCGTGGCCGGAAGCGAATGAGGTAGACTGGGCCGATTCTAACCGAGAAAGACGGCATGACGGCCGGAGCGGCCTTCGCGCCCGGCACCCGTTGGGAACAACTTGGACCGAACCGGGTTTGTCCGGAATGCGGCGCACGCAAGGAGGATTTGGCGTCGCCCCAAATTTGAACAAGCATGTCAAAATTGGCATGGAAATCGCTGTTTTTTAGGGTATAGTTACAGCGCCTGACCGTGAAGTCCTAGAGCTGAAATCCGAAAACATCCAGCGGTCTTGCAAGAGGAGGCTAGGAAGCGTGGGGGAAGCAGCCAATCTGAGCGGCGTCAAGGTGATGGTGATCGACGACAGCAACACCATCCGCCGCAGCGCCGAAATTTTCCTGGTGCAGGCCGGCTGCCAGGTCGTGCTGGCCGAAGACGGTTTCGATGCGCTGGCGAAGATCGCCGACCACCACCCCGACATCATCTTCTGCGACATCATGATGCCGCGCCTCGACGGCTATCAGACCTGCGCCCTGATCAAGAAAAATCCGCGCTTCGGCGTGACGCCGGTGATCATGCTGTCGTCCAAGGACGGCCTGTTCGACCGGGCGCGCGGCCGCATGGTCGGTTCGGACGAGTATTTGACCAAGCCCTTCACCAAGGACAGCCTGCTGAAAGCCGTTGCGGACCATGTGCCGCAGCGGGTCTAGCGATTGCATTCGTCAAGAGGTAACACCATGCCCATCAAGAAAATTCTCATCGTCGACGATTCCCCGACCGAGCGCCATGCCTTGAGCGAGCTGCTCGCGAAGAACGGCTATGTCGTGGTCACCGCCGAGAGCGGGGAGGAGGCCATCGCCAAGTCGAAATCCGAAATGCCCGACCTCATCCTGATGGATGTCGTCATGCCCGGCATGAACGGCTACCAGGCCACGCGCACCATCACGCGGGAAGAGGCGACCAAGCATATCCCTGTCGTCATGTGCACCAGCAAGGGCCAGGAGACGGACAAGATCTGGGGCATGCGCCAGGGCGCCAACGATTACCTGGTCAAGCCGATCGACCCGAAAGTGCTGCTGGAGAAGATTGCCGCCCTGGGCTGAACGACCGCCGCCGATGGCCAAGAAGAAGATCAGCCTGCGTGAGTTCCAGGAAAGCCTGGTCCAGCGCCTCACCAGCGCCCGGGCCGGCCAAACCTCACGGGCCCTGCTGGGCGTGCGGGCGGGACGGGACTATTGGCTGCTGGACCTGTCCGACTCGGGCGAGATCGTGCCGCTGCCGCCTTTGACGACCGTTCCGCTGACCAAGCCCTGGTTCTGCGGCATCGCCAACATCCGCGGCACACTGTACAGCGTGGTCGACTTCTCCGCCTTCCAGGGGGGGGAAGCGACGCCGCAGAATGCCGACAGCCGCCTGCTCATCGTCGGCGGACGCTTCGGCATCAACAGCGCACTGCTGGTCAATCGGACCCTGGGTCTGCGCAACCTCGATGAGATGGAATTGCGCCCGGCCGAGGCCGAATCCCGGCCGTGGATGGGCGAGCAGCACGCGGACCAGCAGGGCAATGTGTGGAAACGGCTGAAGTTGAGGGAACTGCTCGGCCAGCCGGATTTCCTCGAAATCGGCCTGTCTTGAGCAGGGCGGCGCAAGTCGAAACCAGACGCTGAACATCGGAGACACCAGCATGGCATTCAAATTGAAAATACCCGGCTTGGGCGGCAGCAAGTCCAGCGCCGAGACCACGCAGAGCACGATTCTAGACACCCTGCAGCAGGCGGCGGTCCGCGGCGGCCGCTTCAAGCTGCCCGGCATCGGCGACAAGCCGGTCGGCACCCAGCTGCAACTGCTCGGCGGCCTGTTCGTGTTTTTCATGTTCGTCGTCGCCGTGGCGGCCTGGATGGACAGCCGCACCGCCACCCATGGTGCCGCCTACACGTCGGCGGCAGGCCAGATGCGCATGCTCTCGCAGGCCATCGCCAAGTCCGCCCAGCTGGCGTTGCAGGGCAACGCCGCCGCCTTCGTCGAACTGAAGGACAACCGGACCAACTTCGCCCTCCTGCTGGAGCGCGTGACGCAGGGCGGCACCATCGACGAAATCAACGTTCCGCCCAGCCCGGACACCACCCAGCCCGCCTTGCAGGCGCTGATCGCCGAGTGGGAAAAAACGGAAACCAACGCCGCCCAGGTGCTGGAGCAGGAGAAGAACCTGCAGCAGCTCGGCAAGTCGGTGGCGACCATCAATGCCAGGAACCCGCAACTGCTGGAGCTGGCCGAGCAGGTCGCCGCCCTCAAGCTGCAGATCGGCGCATCAGCGCGGGAAATCGCCGCCGCCAACCAGTTGGTGATGCTGACCCAGCGCCTGGCCAAGAACGCCAACGCCCTGCTGGTCGCCGATGCCATCGATCCGGAAGTGGCCTTCCTGCTGGGCAAGGACACCAACACCTTCCGTGACGTGCTGACGGCCCTGACCAAAGGCTCCGAGACCATGCGCATCAATCCCGCCGGCGACGCCGAGACGCGGGAGAAACTGGCCGAACTGGATGGCGCGTTCAAGGAATACCAGGAGGCCGTCGTCGGCATTCTCGGCAACATGCAGCGCCTGGTGCAGGCCAAGCAGGCGGGCAGCCGCATCTTCCGCGACAGCGGCACGCTGCTCAAGGCGGCGACCGACCTGTCCAATGCCTACGCCGCGGAAATCGCCGGTCGTGCCACCAACACCTGGGTCATCTCCTTTTTTGCGTTTTTTGCCATCGCTACCCTGGCCCTGATGGCGAAGGTCTTCAACGACGATTCCGCCACGCGACGGGAGCAGGCCGAACGCCAGCGGCACGAGGCCGAAACCGCCAAGAACGCCAGCCAGGAAGCCATTCTGCGGCTGATGAACGAGATGGGCGACCTGGCCGACGGCGACCTGACGGTGCGCGCCACGGTGACCGAGGACATCACGGGCGCCATCGCCGACTCGGTGAACTACACGATCGAGGAACTTGGCGTGCTGGTGCGGCGCATCAACGACGCCGCCGGCCGCGTGGCCGCCGCTTCCGAGGCTGCCCAGAAGACTTCCAACGAGCTGCTGGTGGCCACCGAGCGCCAGTCGCGCGAGATCAAGCAGGCCGGCGACAACGTGCTCGACATGGCGAAATCGATGAACCAGGTCTCGAGCGAGGCCATGGAGTCCGCCCAGGTGGCGCGCCAGTCGCTGGATGCCGCCCAGAAGGGCGCCGAGGCGGTGGAAAACTCCATCAAGGGCATGAACGAGATCCGCGACCAGATCCAGGAGACCTCGAAGCGGATCAAGCGACTGGGCGAATCCTCGCAGGAGATCGGCGAGATCGTGGAACTGATCTCGGACATTACCGAGCAGACCAACGTGCTGGCGCTGAACGCCGCCATCCAGGCGGCCTCCGCCGGCGAAGCGGGCCGCGGCTTCACGGTGGTGGCGGAAGAAGTGCAGCGGCTGGCCGAACGCTCCGGCGAAGCGACGAAGCAGATCGCGGCGATCGTGAAGACGATTCAGACCGACACGCAGGACGCCGTCTCCGCCATGGAAAACTCGACGCGGGGCGTGGTGGAAGGAGCCAAGCTGTCCGACGCCGCCGGCCAGGCGCTGCAGGAAATCTCCTCGGTGTCGACCAACCTGGCCTCGCTGATCGAATCGATCTCCTCCGCCACCCAGCAACAGGCGGAAAACGCCACGCGCGTGGCGCAGAACATGCAGGGTATTTTGCAGGTGACTGAGCAAACGACCATCGGCACCAAGCAGACCGCGGTATCGATCGGCCAGCTCGCCGAACTCGCCGTCGAACTGAAGGGCTCGGTGTCGGGCTTCAAGGTCTAGGCGAACGAAGCGCGGGCGACGCAATGGCTGCTACCACCGATCTCGATCTCGGTCCGCTCTCCTGGGTCAAGGGCGAGATCGACCTTGCCCTGGGGCGTGCCCACGAGGCACTCGGCAAGTTCGTCGAGAACCCCGCTGATTCCGCCCAGCTCAAGTTCGCCCGCACGCATCTTCACCAGGCCCATGGCGCCCTGTCCATCGTCGGCCTGGACGGCGTCACGCAATTCTCCGAAGCCATCGAACAGTTGCTGGACGACATCGAGGGCGGATCGGTTCCGGCCACGGCCTCGTCGGGCGAGCTGGCGCAGCGGGCGATTACGGCGATTCGCCATTATCTCGACGAGGTGGCAGGCGGCATGCCGAATCAGCCGCTCAAGCTTCTTCCGGCCTATCGCGACCTGCTGGCGGCGCGGGGCGTGGAGCGCGTCGCCTCAAGCGATCTGTTCTTCCCGGATATTTCCTTGCGCCCCCCGAAGCGGGTGGAGGAGCCTTCGCAGCTGTCCGCAGCCGATACGGCGCGCCGCCTGAAAGCCGAGCGCGCGCGCTTCGAGCGCGGCTTTCTGCGCTGGCTGCGCGATGCCGACGATGTCGCCGGCATCACCGAGATGCGTGAGGCCGTGGCTGCCATCGAGGCCACGCAGGCCCTTCCCGCCGCGCGGGCCTTCTGGTGGATCACCATCGCGCTGCTCGACGCCCTGGCGGCGCGGCAGGTGCCGGTCGATTTTCAGGTCAAGAAACTGTGTGCCCGCATCGATTTGCAGATGCGCCGGCTGCTGGAGGGTTCCAAGACGGTGGCGGAGCGCCTGGTGCGCGATGCCCTGTACTTCGTCGCCGTCGCCAATGGCGGCGGCGCGCAGGTGCAGCAGGTCAAGGAAACCTACCAGCTCGGAGCGCTGGTGCCCTCGCGCAGCGAGGACATCGAGCCCCTCAGGCCCGTGCTGCGGGCCATGCGCGATGCCCTCGTCGCGGCCAAGGAGGCCTGGAACAAATTCTGTGCCGGTGCAGCCGTGGCCCTGCCGCAGTTCCATGACAACACCGTCACGCTGGCCAGCAAGGGCGGCGGACTGATCAACGATCACCTTGCCCGCCTGGTGGCCGGCATTGCCGAAGCCGCCCAATGGCTGCGCAAGGATCCCCTCAGGCAGAACGACGCCACGGCCATGGAAGTCGCCACGGCCCTGTTGCTGGCCGAAAATGCGCTGGAGAACTACGAACAACTGGGCACGGATTTTCCGCAGCAGGTGGAAACCGTCATTCGTCGGCTGGCCGGCTTGATGCGCGGCGAGACCTTGGCCGATCTATCGGCGCCACTCCTCGATGAAATGTCCCGGCGCGCGCAGGAACGCTTGATGATGAGCCAGGTGGCGCGGGAAATCCTTGCCAATCTGGCACAGATCGAGCAGTCGCTCGACGCCTTCTTCCGCGATACAAGCCACCGCGAAGAGCTGGCTGCCCTGGCCGGTCCGCTGAATCAGGTCGAGGGCGCCCTGATCATCCTGGGCCAGGACAAGGCCGTGGCCTTGCTGCGCGATTGCGAAGCCCGCATCAAGGAATTCGCCAACCCCGACGTTATGCCGCCGCAGCAGGAATTCGAGCAAGTGGCACACAGCCTGTCCGGCCTGGGCTTTTTCGTCGAGGCCCTCCAGCATGGACCGGCCGACTTGGATGAAATCCTCAAGCCTGCCCATCCCAAGACTCTCCCGGCAGAAGAGGAGGTTGCGGAAACGCCTGCTCCCTCCGTCGAAGAGGAACTGGAGCAGCAGAAACGGGAAGCGCAGGCGCTGGCAGAGGCCTTGCGCGACAAGCCCCAGGACGAGAGCGTGCGCGAGGATCTCAAGCAGCACCTCGAAACCATACGCCAGGATGCCAGCCTCGTCGCCGATGCCAAGCTCGAAGAAGAAGCCAAGGCGGCGCTGGCGGCACTCGCCGGCGCGCCGGCTGAAGCCATGGCTGGGCAGGTCGAAGAGGCCATCGCCCGCGTCGCCCCGGCGGCGCCCGTGGAAGTGGCGGCACCCTCGGCTGAAACCCTGCGCCTGGCGGAGGCGCCCAGCGAGGAAATCGACGCCGAGCTGCTGGCCATCTTCCTCGAAGAGGCGCATGAGGTGCTGGGCACCATTGGCGAGAATCTGGATCTGTCCCGCGGCGAACCCCACAACCACGAATACCTGACGACCATCCGGCGCGGCTTCCACACCCTGAAGGGAAGCGGCCGCATGGTCGGCCTCACCGATCTGGGCGAAACCGCCTGGGCGATCGAACAGGTCATGAACAAGTGGCTGCAGTCCGAGCAGGATGCAACCCCCTCGCTTTACCGTCTGATCGAGGAGGCGCATGCCCTGTTCGGCGCCTGGGTAGCCCAGCTGGAGGCCGGTGGCGGCACGCACAAGGATGCCGATGGCCTGTTGGCCATGGCCGGGCGGGTCAAGGTCGGTGAAGACATCCTCGGCGCCGTGACCGAAACTGCCGGGGAAGCCGGCCCGGCACTCGGGCCGGAAGCACTCGAGATTGAAGAGATCGCCGCTGAGCCGGCCGCGGCGGAAGCGGGGGGCGAGATTGTGCTTCCCGAACTGACCGAGGCGCCGCCTCTGGTCGAAGAAGTCATCGAGATGCCACCGGCCGACGATTCCGTAAGCCTCGGCGATTTGCTCATCTCCCGTTCGCTCTACGACATGTACGTGGGCGAGTCGCGCGGCCATTTGGCGGTGCTGCGTCTTGACTTGAACGCACTCAAGCTGACGCCCCAGGTGCCGCCCGAGGCGATGGTGCGTGCCGCACATACGCTGGCCGGCATTTCGGGAACCGTCGGCATCGATCCGGTCAGCCGCCTGGCTTCATCGCTCGAGCATGCCCTACTGCGCCTGGCGCGAGGCAGCCAGACCTGCAACAGCGGTCAGATCGGGCTGCTCGGCACGGCCATTTCGACGCTGGACGCCATGCTTGCCTCGGTTTCCGAACAGCGGGTGCCGCATGGGGCGGACGGCTTGGCGGCGGAGCTCGATGAGGTGGCGAGAACGACGCCACCCGCCACTTTCGAACTGAGCGTGGTGCCGCCCCCCGAGACGGCGCTTGCACCGGCTGCGGAAGAAGAAATCGTGCTGGAAGTGCCCCTCGAGAAAGCCGCAGCAGCGGAGACGGGACTGCTCGAAGCGCCTGCCGAAGCAGCGCTGATCGAAGAACCGGTTTTGCCGGAATTCGAAGCTGCTCCCACCATCGAAGACGAAGCAACTGCCGCCCCCGAGACGCGCCAGCCATTGCCAGCGGCTGAACCTGTGCCGGCTCCTGCTCCGGCGGCAATCGTCTCCGAAACGGCCGAAGCAGCGGAAGCCGGTGCCGAACGGCGCAAGCTGCGCCTACAGGACGATCTGGACGAACAACTGCTGCCGATTTTCCTGGAAGAGGCGGTGGATCTGATCCGCGAGATCGGCATCGAGTTGCGCAACTGGCATGCCAACCTCCAGGACGCGGAAGCGGCGAGCACCTTGGCCCGGCTGCTGCATACCCTCAAGGGCAGCGCCCGCATGGCGGGCGCCATGGGGATGGGCGAACTGGTGCACAGCATGGAAACGCGCCTGGAGAACGCGCTCTCGACGCAGGCCATCACGCCGCAATTCCTGGATGAGCTCGATACTTCCTTCGACCGCGCCACTTTCCTGCTCGACGGCCTGCAAAAGCGGGCGGCCGGTGTGGTGGAGGAACCCGCCGAGGAACAGGCCGTACCCAGTGGCGTTGCGGCGGCGCCCCAGCCTGCGCGCATGCCGGCCGAGGAATTCGAAGCCGAAGCCGCGGCGGTGCGCGCCATGCTGCGGGTGCGCGCGGACCTGGTCGATCGCCTGGTCAACGAAGCCGGCGAAATGTCGATTTCGCGTTCGCGCATCGAGGGCGAGATGCGCGCCTTGCGCGGATCCTTGCTCGATCTGACCGAGAACGTAATCCGTCTGCGCGGACAACTGCGGGAGATCGAGATACAGGCCGAATCCCAGATGCAGTCGCGCATGGCCCTGGCCCACGAGGCGCACGCCGAATTCGATCCCCTCGAGTTCGACCGTTTTACGCGCTTCCAGGAAATCACCCGCATGATGGCCGAGAGCGTGAACGACGTGACCACGGTTCAGCATGCCCTTCTGCGCAATCTCGACCATGCCGATGCCGCCATCGCCAGCCAGGCGAGGCAGAACCGGGAACTCTCGCAGGCGCTGATGGGCGTGCGCATGATTCCCTTCAATTCGGTGGCCGACCGGCTGTACCGGGTCGTGCGGCAGACGGCCAAGGAGCTGGGCAAGAAAGCCAACCTCGACATCCGCGGCGGCCAGGTGGAACTCGATCGTTCCGTGCTGGAGAAAATGACCGGCCCGATCGAGCACCTCCTGCGCAATGCCATCACGCACGGCCTCGAGGAGGGGCCTCAGCGCCAGGCGGCCGGCAAGCCGGAAATCGGGGAAATCGGCCTGACGCTGTCACAAGAGGGCAACGAGATCGTGATCGACATGGTCGACGACGGCGCCGGGCTGGATTTCGAGCGCATTCGCAACAAGGCCATTGAGCAGGGACTGCTCGCACCGGATCTGCATCCGGAGGAAACGGCCCTCGCGGAGCTGATTTTCCAACCAGGCTTCTCGACCGCCAAGGAACTCACCGAGATTGCCGGTCGAGGCGTCGGCATGGACGTTGTCAAGGCGGAAACGGCCCAGTTGGGCGGGCGCGTCGAGGTGACCTCCACGGCAGGCAAAGGCGCCCGCTTCCGGATTTACCTGCCGCTGACATTGGCGGTGGCGCAGGCCCTGCTGGTGCGGGTCGGCGGACGGACCTACGCCATTCCCTCCGTGATGGTGGAGCAGGTCATGGAACTCAAGGAGGCGGCGGTCGACAGGATTCGTGCAGACGGCACGGCCGAGTGGCTGGGCAACCGCTACCCGTATTATTTCCTGCCGCGCCTGCTGGGCGATGTCTATACCCTGCCGGAACAGCAGCGCCGTTATTCCCTGCTTCTGCTGCGGGCCGGCGCCCAGCGCGTTTCCGTCCAGGTGGACGAGCTGCGCGGCAACCAGGAAGTCGTCATCAAGAATATCGGGCCCCAGCTGGCCCGGGTGATCGGCATCGCCGGGGCCACCGTGCTGGGCGATGGCGAGGTGGTGCTGATCCTCAACCCCATCGCCCTCGCCAGCCGCGATTTCAAAGTGGTTGCCCAGGCGGCGGAAATGCCGGCCGCGCCGGCGGCCGAGGCGCCCGCCACACCACGCCTGCCGACCGTGATGGTCGTGGACGACTCCCTGACCGTGCGCAAGATCGCCGGACGCCTTCTGTCGCGCGAGGGCTACCACGTCCTTACCGCCAAGGATGGCGTCGATGCCCTCGAGCAGTTGCTCGACGTCGTGCCCGACGTCATGCTGGTCGACATCGAGATGCCCCGCATGGACGGATTCGACCTCACCCGCAACGTCCGCGGAGACGCCCGCTTGAAGAATGTCCCGATTATCATGATCACCTCCCGCACGGCGGACAAGCATCGCAACTACGCCAAGGAAATCGGCGTCAACCACTACCTCGGCAAGCCCTATCAGGAAGAAGAGCTCCTCGGCCTGATCGCCGGCTATGCGCGCCAGAGGACAACCAGCGCGGTCTGATCCACGCCGGCCCAGGCGGGATTACAATGCCGACGTGGTCCAGCAAGACGTCAACCTCACACATCACTTCCTGATCGCCATGCCCGCCATGGTCGACCCGAACTTTGCCCGCACCCTGACCTACATCTGCGAGCACAACGATCAGGGCGCCCTCGGCATCGTCATCAACCGCCCGCTCGACATGACCCTCGAGGCGCTTTTCGAGCGGATCGACATTCCCCTCGAAGCCAGGCGCTTCGCCAGCCTGCCAGTCATGTTTGGCGGGCCCGTGCAGACCGATCGGGGTTTCGTGCTACATCGGCCTGTCGGCAACTGGCAGGCGACGCTGCCGGTCAAGGACGAACTCGGACTGACCAGCTCCCGCGACATATTGCAGTCGGTCGGTAGCGCCGGCGAGCCCGAGCAGTTCATGGTTTCCCTCGGCTACGCCGGCTGGGCGGCCGGCCAGCTCGAGTACGAGCTGACCCAGAACGCCTGGCTGACGGTGGCCGCCGACGCCCAGGTCATCTTCGGCCTACCGCCGGAAGAGCGCCTGCCTGCCGCGATGCAGCTGCTCGGTTTCGACCTGGCCAACCTCTCCGACGTGGCGGGGCATGCCTGAAGGGATGATGAGTCCGGCGGCATTCAGGCGTACAATGCTGTTTTTGATGGTTTCATCTCCTTCCCTCCCTCCTTCCCGGCCTGCCGACGGCACTACCGTTCTGGCATTCGATTTCGGCTTGAAGCGCATTGGTGTCGCCGTGGGCGAGCGCCTGCTCGGGCGGGCCAGGGCCCTGACCACCATCGAGGCCGAGGCGAACGAGGCGCGCTTCGCGGCGATTGCCCGGCTTATCACGGAGTGGCAGCCCGCCCTGCTGGTCGTCGGCCTGCCGTTGTCGCTGGATGGCGAGGAGCATGAAATGACCGCCCGCGCCCGTCGTTTCGCCAATCAGCTGCATGGCCGCTCCGGCCTGCCGGTGGTGCTTGCCGACGAGCGGCTGACATCCGCCGCGGCCGATGCCGAATTGCGCGAGGCAGGCCACGGCTGGAAGGCGCGCAAGGCCAGGATCGATGCGCTGGCGGCCCAGCATATTCTCCAGGATTACTTCGATGCTGCCTGACGCCGAACGTCTTTGTGCCGACTTGGCGGAAAGCATGCGTCAGGGGCTGCATCCCGACACGGCCCTGGTCGGCATTCACACCGGCGGCGTTTGGGTAGCCGGGCGCCTGCATGCCGCACTCGGTTTGAAGACGCCGCTGGGCTCGATCGACGTCTCGTTTTACCGTGACGATTTCAGCCGCAGCGGCCTGCATCCGCAACCCAAGACCTCGGACATTCCCTTCGCGGTGGAGGATCGGCCGATCGTCATCGTCGACGACGTGCTCTACACCGGCCGCACCATCCGGGCGGCCATGAACGAGATTTTCGATTATGGGCGACCGTCGCGCATCGATCTGGCGGTGCTGATCGACCGGGGCGGGCGCGAACTGCCGGTGTGCCCGCGCTGGGCCGCGCAGACGATGCAGATCGAGCCGGGCAAGAGCCTCCAGTTGGAGCGCGGCGAGACGGGTGTGCTGACTTTGAGGCTGATCGATGCGTAACCCGCAACTCGACAAAAACGGCGGCCTGCAGCACCTGCTCACCATCGACGGGCTGCCGCGGGACGTCCTGACCGCTATCCTCGATACGGCGGCGCCCTTCACCGAAGTCGCCGAGCGGGAAGTGAAGAAGTTGCCGCTGCTGCGCGGCAAGAGCGTCTTCAACCTGTTCTTCGAGAGCTCGACACGCACCCGCACCACCTTCGAGATCGCCGCGAAACGGCTCTCGGCGGACGTCATCAACCTCAACATCAGCACCTCGTCGACCTCGAAGGGGGAGACCCTGCTCGACACGGTGGACAATCTCTGCGCGATGCAAGCCGACATGTTCGTGGTGCGGCATGCCGCCAGCGGTGCCCCTTTCCTGATCGCCCAGCACCTTGCGGCGATGGGCCTCGACCACATTCATGTCATCAACGCCGGCGACGGGCGCCACGCGCATCCGACGCAGGGCCTGCTCGACATGTACACCATCCGACATTACAAAAAGAACTTCGGCAACCTGGTGGTGGCCGTCGTCGGCGACGTGTTGCACTCGCGCGTGGCCCGTTCCCAGATCCATGCCCTGACCACGCTGGGCGTGCCTGAGGTCCGCGTGATCGGCCCGAAGACGCTGATTCCGACCGAGGTTGAGAAACTCGGCGTGCGGGTGTTCCATGACATGCGCGCCGGCCTCAAGGACGTCGATGTGGTGATGATGCTGCGACTGCAGAATGAGCGCATGCAGGGGGCGCTCCTGCCCAGCCCGCAGGAATTCTTCAAGTACTACGGCCTGACTGCGGACAAGCTGGAATGCGCCCGTCCCGACGCCATCGTCATGCATCCGGGGCCGATGAACCGCGGCGTCGAGATCGATTCGGCCGTGGCCGACGGGCCGCATGCGGTGATCCTGCCGCAGGTCACTTTCGGCATTGCCGTGCGCATGGCCGTGATGAGCATGCTGGCGGGGGCGTGAGCGCATGAAGATCCACATCAAGAACGGCCGCCTCGTCGATCCCGCCAACGGCATCGATGCACAACAGGACGTCTATATTGCCGCCGGCCGCATTGCGGCGGTTGCTGCCGCGCCGGAAGGCTTCGTCGCCAACCGCGTCATCGATGCCGCCGGCCTGGTGGTCTGTCCCGGTCTGATCGATCTGTCCGCCCGACTGCGCGAGCCGGGCTTCGAATACAAGGCGACGCTGGAATCGGAAATGGCCGCGGCAGCGGCGGGCGGGGTCACCAGCCTGGCCTGCCCGCCCGATACCGACCCTCCGCTTGACGAGCCGGGGCTGGTCGAGATGCTCAAGCATCGTGCCCGCCACCCGAATTTCGCTCATGTCTATCCGGTGGGCGCGCTGACGCTCGGCCTGGCGGGCGAACGCCTGACCGAAATGGCCGAACTGCATGAAGCCGGCTGCATCGCCTTCGGCCAGGCGAACATGCCGGTGGTGGATACCCAGGTCCTGATGCGCGCACTGCAATATGCCGCCACCTTCGATTATCCCGTCTGGCTGCAGGCGCAGGATCCCTTCCTCGGCAAGGACGGCGTGGCCCATGACGGCGAAGTGGCGACACGGCTGGGCCTGTCGGGCATGCCGGTAAGTGCCGAGACCATTGCGATTGCCACCATCCTGCAACTGGCGCGGGACACGGGCGTACGCGTCCATCTCACGCGTATCTCGAGTGCGGCGGCGCTGGAGATGATCGCTGCCGCCCGGTCGAGCGGAATTGCCGTCACCTGCGATGTCTCGATCAATCACCTGCACCTTTCCGACCAGGATATCGGTTACTTCAATCCGCATGCCCATCTCGTGCCGCCTCTGCGCGCCGGCCGCGACCGGGATGCGCTGAGACGCGGCCTGGCCGATGGCACCATCAATGCGCTGTGCTCCGACCATACGCCGGTGGACGACGATGCCAAGCAGGTCCCTTTCAGCGAAGCCGAACCCGGCGCCACCGGCCTCGAGCTTCTGCTGCCATTGACCCTGAAATGGGCGGCGGAAATGCGGTTGACGCTGGGCACCGCCCTGGCTCGCATTACGACGGATTCGGCCCGCATACTCGGCCTCCCTGCCGGCACCTTGACCGTCGGCGCGGCAGCCGACGTCTGCGTTTTCGATCCGCACGGCAGCCTGCGGGTGACAAGGGACAAGCTCAAGAGCCAGGGCAAGAACACGCCCTTCCTCGGCATGGAGCTGCCTGGACGCGTCCGTTACACACTGCTCGACGGCCACGTCGCCTACGAGAGCAGGCCCTAAGACCGGCGCGCGCGTTTACTCGGCGCGGACAGACTGCGCCAGCAGTTTTGCGACCGCCTGCTCGGAGGCATCCCGGATGCGCAGCCGCTTGACGCGCGAGCTCGCGCCACTGACCAGCTCCAGACGCGATTTCGGCATGTCCAGCTGTTCGGCGAGGAATGCCAACAGGGCCTTGTTGGCCTTGCCGTCGACGGGTGGCGCGGCCAGGCGGATTTTCAGCGCATCGCCATGCAGGCCGGCGAAAGCGGACGTGCCGGCGCCGGGCTGCACGTGCAGATTAAGGATGAAACTCCCGGAGGCTTCAGGCCGCAGCCAGGGCTCTGTCATGCGATGAAGGGGATCAGCAGCACACGCAGCCATGAAAGCACCATCAGGACCACCTGCAACGCCAGCAGCAGCACCAGGGGCGACAAATCCACGTTGGCGATCGGCGGGATCAGCCTTTGGAACGGTCGCAGGAAAGGACGCGACAGGCTGTTGAACAGAGGGGCCAGGGGCGCGCGCGGATTGAACCAGGACAGCGCCGCCGAAAACAGCACGACGCCGATCAGGAGGTAGACCGAAAAGCGCAGCAGCTCCACCACTGCGATTGCGACGACGACGGGGATGGCGATGGCGGCGCCGGTTGCGAAGGAGAAGCGCTTCAGCCAGAAGGCGATCGCCAAATAGGCGCCGTGCAGGACGAGGGCGCCTGTCAGGCTCGGCATGTCGAGCCCGAACAGGCCGGGGATCAGCCGGCGGGCCGGACGCACCAACCAGTCGGTCACGGCGACGACGAAATGGCCGACCTGGTTGCGGAAGGAGGCCCGCAGCAACTGCATGTAGAAACGCAGCAGCAGCATGAAGACGAAGAAGCCGGTGACGGTCTCGAGGATCAGCAGCAGGAGGTTGGTCAACATCAGCTCTTCCCCAGCAGATCGCCCAATTCGCGGCCGCGCGCATCGGCCGCCTTGACGGCCCGCAGGATGACCGCCTTGAAGCCATCCGCATCGAGAGAATTCAGCGCCGCCTCGGTGGTGCCGCCCTTCGAGGTGACGCGCTGCCTGAGCACGGAGACGTCCTCTTCGCTGCCGACGGCCAGCGCGGCGGAACCGACAACGGTTTCGATGGCCAGCAAACCCGCCTGCTCCTCCGAAAAGCCCAGCGCGCGTGCGGCGTCCCGCAATGCCTCGATGAAGTAGAACACATAGGCCGACCCGCTGGCAGAGACGGCGGTGACGGCGTCCATCAGGGACTCGTCGGCGATCCACAGCGTTTTGCCGACGGCGCCGAGGATCCGCTCGGCCTGGCGTCGTGCTTCCCCGTCGATGGACGGATCGGCGTAGAGGCCGGTGATGCCGGCGCCGATCAGGGCCGGGGTGTTGGGCATGGTGCGCACCAGCTTCGCATGGCCGCCCAGCCAGCGCGAGATGTCCGCCAGGCGCATGCCGGCGGCAATGCTGACGATCAACTGGTCCTTCAGCTTGCCGGCGAGGGGCGCCAGCGCCTCCCGCATCTGCTGCGGCTTGACCGACAGCACCAGCACATCGCTGCCGAGGATCGATGCGTCGCTTGCCGCCAGGCAAGCGACCCCGAAGCCGGCGGAGAGCCGCGCGCGGCTTTCCGCCAGCGGCTCGACGACCGTGATGTCGGCAGCCGAAAAGCCCTGCTTGAGCAAGCCGCCGATGAGGGCGTTGGCCATGTTGCCGCCGCCGATGAACGTGATCTTCATGCGTAGTGCCTTTCTCCGAAGATGGCGGTGCCGATCCTGACGATCGTGGCGCCTTCCAGGATGGCCGCCTCGAGGTCGTCGGACATGCCCATCGACAGCGTGTCCAGAGACAGCCCGCCGCGATTGAGCCCGTCGCGCAGTTCGCGCAACATTGCGAAACGGCGCCGGGCCAGAGCCAGATCGTCGGTCGGCTCGGGAATCGCCATCAGGCCGCGCAGCCTCAGGTTCGGCAATCCGGCCACGGCATGTGCCAATGTCGCCGTGTCCGCGGGACTGACTCCGCTCTTGCTGGCCTCGCCGCTGACATTGACCTGGATGCAGACCTGCAGGGGCGGCCTGCCGGCGCCGCGCGCCGCCGACAACCTTTCGGCGATCTTCAGCCGCTCGATGCCGTGCACCCAGTCGAAATGTTCGGCCACCGGCCGCGTTTTGTTGCTCTGCAGGGGGCCGATGAAATGCCATTCCAGGGCGAGATCGTCCAGCGCACCGATCTTGGCGAGGCCTTCCTGCACGTAATTTTCGCCGAAGGCCCGCTGTCCCGCTGCCACCGCCTCGCGAATCCGCTCCGCCGGGAAGGTCTTGCTGGCGGCCAGAAGCAAGACCTCACCGACCGCCCGTCCGGCCAATTCCGCCGCTGCGGCGATGCGCGCCCTGACAGCTTGCAAGTTGGCGGAAATTGTTGTCATAATGCCCTGAAAAATCGGGGCAAGTATATCATCGCGCCATCGCGCCGATTTCCATCTTCAGGCGCTACGGACGGTACTCATGGACATCACCGAACTGCTGGCATTTTCCGTCAAGAACAAGGCTTCCGACCTGCATCTTTCGGCGGGCCTGCCGCCGATGATCCGCGTGCACGGCGACGTGCGGCGCATCAACCTGCCGCCGATGGAGCACAAGGACGTGCACGGCATGGTGTATGACATCATGAACGACGGCCAGCGCAAGCACTACGAGGAAAATCTGGAGTGCGACTTCTCCTTCGCCGTGCCGAACTTGGCGCGCTTCCGCGTCAATGCCTTCGTGCAGCATCGCGGCGCCGGCGCCGTGTTTCGGACCATTCCCTCCAAGGTGCTTTCCCTCGAGGATCTGAATTGCCCGAAGATTTTCCAGGAAATCTCCGAGTATCCGCGCGGCGTCGTGCTGGTGACCGGGCCGACCGGCTCCGGCAAGTCGACCACCCTGGCAGCGATGATCAACTACATCAACGAGAACGAGCACGGCCACATCCTCACGGTCGAGGATCCGATCGAATTCGTGCACGAATCGAAGAAATGCCTGATCAACCAGCGCGAGGTGGGCCCGCACACGCTGTCCTTCAACAACGCGCTGCGCAGCGCCCTGCGCGAGGACCCGGACGTGATCCTGGTCGGCGAGATGCGCGACCTGGAGACCATCCGCCTGGCGCTGACCGCTGCGGAAACCGGCCACCTGGTTTTCGGCACCCTGCACACCAGTTCGGCGGCGAAGACCATCGACCGGGTCATCGACGTCTTCCCGGCGGCGGAAAAGGAGATGGTGCGGGCGATGTTGTCCGAATCGCTGCGCGCCGTCATCTCCCAGACGCTGCTCAAGACCAAGGACGGCCAGGGCCGCGTCGCCGCCCACGAGATCATGATCGGCACCCCGGCCATCCGCAACCTGATCCGCGAGGCCAAGGTGGCGCAGATGTACTCGGCCATCCAGACCGGCCAGGCCATGGGCATGCAGACGCTCGACCAGAACCTGGTCGATCTTGTCCGCCGCAACATCGTCTCTCCGGCCGAGGCGAGGACCAAGGCCGCCAACAAGGACAATTTTGCCGGTTAGCGAAGCCAAGCGGCACAATTGCGCCGTAGGCTAACATCGCGCAGGGCGCGATGTTAAGCGGCGAAGCCGCGGCCGGAGACACAATTTTGCCGGGTAGCAGAGACTACCTGGTAGGAGGATCGAAATATGGAAAGAGACCAGGCACTCAAATTCATGTACGACCTGCTGCGGCTGATGTCGCAGAAAAAGGGTTCCGACCTGTTCATCACCGCCGGCTTTCCGCCCGCCATCAAGGTCGATGGCAAGATCACGCCGCAGTCGAACCAGAGCCTGACGCCGCAGCACACCGCCGAATTGGCGCGCGCCATCATGAACGACAAACAGGCGGCGGAGTTCGAGTCGACCAAGGAATGCAACTTCGCCATCAGCCCGGCCGGCATCGGCCGCTTCCGGGTGAATGCCTTCGTGCAGCAGGCACGCATCGGCGTGGTGCTGCGGACCATCGCAACGTCGATTCCGACCTTCGAAAGCCTGCAGCTGCCGCCGGTGCTCAAGGACATCTCGATGACCAAACGCGGCTTGGTCATCCTGGTCGGCGGCACCGGCACCGGCAAGTCGACCTCGCTGGCGGCGATGGTGGACTACCGCAACGAGAACAGCTACGGCCACATCATCACCGTCGAGGATCCGATCGAGTACGTGCACGAGCACAAGAAGTGCATCGTCACGCAGCGCGAGGTCGGCATCGACACCGATTCCTGGGAGGCGGCGCTGAAGAACACCCTGCGCCAGGCGCCCGACGTCATCCTGATGGGCGAAATCCGCGACCGCGAGACGATGGACCATGCCATTGCGTTCGCCGAGACCGGCCACCTGTGCATGGCCACGCTGCATGCCAACAGCACCAACCAGGCGCTCGATCGCATCATCAACTTCTTCCCCGAGGAGCGGCGCCAGCAGCTGTTGATGGATCTTTCGTTGAACGTGCGCGCCTTCGTCTCGCAGCGCCTGATCCCGATGAAGGACGGCAAGGGGCGCGCGGCGGCCTTCGAGGTCATGCTCAACTCGCCGCTGATCTCCGACCTTATCTTCAAGGGCGAGGTGCACGAGATCAAGGAGATCATGAAGAAGTCGCGGGAGCTTGGCATGCAGACCTTCGACCAATCCCTGTTCGATCTCCACGAGGCCGGCAAGATCAGCTACGAGGATGCGCTGCGTAATGCGGACTCGGTCAACGACCTGCGCCTGACCATCAAGCTGCAGGGCAAGGAATCGAAGGACCGCGACCTTGCCGCAGGCATCCAGCACCTCGATATCGTCTAGCCGCTAGGCGGGCTTTTGCCGCCGGTGCGTGCCGGCGACGATTCCGTATTCCAGCAGACGGCACTCCAGCGCGCCGTTGAACAGCGGCGTGCGCTTCGAGGCCTTCAGGCCGATCAGCTTCGGCATTTGCGGATCCGCGGAGAGGAAATAGCAGCGCCAGCCGGCGAAGCGCTGCTTGAGCGCATCGCCCAGCTTCGGATAGAAGGCCGCCAGCCGTTCCGCCTCCTCCAGCCGCACGCCATAGGGCGGGTTGGCGACGAGCACGCCTTTCGGCGCCGGCGGCGTGCGCTCCAGCATGTCGATGCACTCCAGCCGCACGCATTCGAGCAGGCCTGCCGCGGCGAGATTCTGCCGCGCCCGCGCGACCTGGTCCAGGCTGATGTCGCTGCCGAAGATCGATTGCGGCACGACCGGCTGCCTGCGTCCTTCCGCATCCGTCAGGAGTTTCTGCCAGAGCGCCGCATCGAAATTGTTCAGGCGGAAAAAGCCGAACTTGCGCTCCAATCCCGGCGCGATGCCGTGGGCCATCAGGGCCGCCTCGAGCAGGAAGGTGCCCGAGCCGCACATCGGGTCGAGCAGCGGCGTGCCGGGCTGCCAGCCCGCCAGTTGCAGAATGCCGGCGGCCAGGTTTTCCTTCAGCGGCGCCTCGACCGAGGCGAACTTGTAGCCGCGCTTGTAGAGCGGCTCGCCCGAGGTGTCGAGATACAGCGTCGCCTCGCGGTCGGTGAGGAAGGCGTGGATGCGCACGTTCGGCTCGGCGGTATCCACGCTGGGGCGCTCGCCGGTTTCGGCGCGGAAGCGGTCGCATACCGCATCCTTGATGCGCAGTGTGGTGAAATCCAGGCTCTTCAGCGGACTGCGGATCGCCGTCATGTAGACACGCAGCGTGCGGCGCACGGCGAAGAACTCGTGCCAGGGGACGCCGCATGCCAGTCGGTAGATGTCCTCTTCGCGCCGGTAGGGGCCGCGGGCGACGCACCAGAGGATGCGGGTGGCCAAGCGGCTCCACAGGTTGGCGCGATAGCAGGTGTCCCAGTTGCCGGCGAAGCCGACGCCGCCGGAAACGGATTCGGTGTGCGTGGCGCCGGCCGTCCGCAGTTCCTCTGCCAGCAGGGGTTCCAGCCCGCGCGGGCAGGTGGCGAAGAAGCGCTCCATCAAAATGGCTTGAACAGCACCAGCCAGACCGCGACGAGGAGAATCAGCACGGGGAACTCGTTGAACCAGCGGAACCAGACGTGGCTTTTCGTGTTGCGGTCCGCCGCGAAATTTTTCAGCAGACTGCCGCAGTACAGATGGTAGACGAGCAGCACCAGCACCAGTGCGAACTTGGCATGGATCCAGTAACCCCACGGCCCGTAGCCGAACCACAGCCAGAGGCCGAAGGCGATCGTGAGGATGGCGCCCGGCGCCATGATGCCGTAGTAGAGCTTGCGTTCCATGAGCTTGAAGCGTTCGCGGCTCGGCGCGTCCTCGCTCATGGCGTGATAAACGAACAGGCGCGGCAGGTAGAACAGGCCGGCGAACCAGGCCACCATGAAGACGATGTGCAGCCACTTGATCCACAGCATTTCAGTTTTCCTCCGGCAGCAGGCGGTCCAGCGCGGTGGCGACGTCGGGATACTGGAGCCGCACGCCCAGTTCGCGCTTGATGCGCCGGTTGGCCAGCTGTCGCGATTCCTCCATGAAAGACAGCATTGCGGGCGTCAGGCGCGAGGTGATTTCCGTGCGCGGCAGTCGCGGGGCGCGCGGCAGGCCGAATCTGTCGGCCAGCAAGTCGAAGTATCCGCCCATCTTCAGCGCCGAATCGTCGCAGGCATTGTAAGCCCGCCCCGCCCTTCCGCGCGCGAGGGCAGCGATGGCAATGGCGGCCAGATCGTCGGCGTGGATGTGGCTGGTGAAAACATCTTCCTCCTCGCGCAGCAGGGGCAGCCCGCGCGCGAGCCGTGCCAGCGGCAAACGGTCACCCGCGTAGATGCCCGGTGCGCGCAGGATGGAGACGGCGACGCGCCGGTTGCGGCCGAAGCGCCGGAGCCGCGTTTCGGCATCGACGCGGCGGCGGGCTCGGGAGGATCGCGGACGCAGCGGGCGCTCCTCGGCAACTCGGGCTCCGCTGCAATCCCCATAGACCCCGCTCGTGCTGAGGTAGACGAGGCGGCGTGGTAGAATTTTTCGGCTCGAAAGCGCCGCCAGCAGCGCCTGCGTGCGCCGGTCGGACTGGCCGGTTTCCTGCGGCGGCGCAAAGTGCAGCACCAGGCTGCCGACGCCGGCCAGCCGCTTCAGCGTATGCGGCACGTCGAGGTCGGCGCGCAAGGGAGTGACGCCCAGGGCGCGCAGCTCGCCGCAGCGCGCATCGGTACGAACCGCTGCATACACGCGGTAATGCTTGACCAGCCAGGGGAGGGCGCGCCGCGCGATGTCGCCGCAGCCAATGATGAGCAATCGTTGCACCCGCGCATTTTAACAGCCAGCCTACAGCTTGCTCCTGCCGCCATGGCCCATCGCATCACGATCGAATCCAGCGGGCACCAATTCGCCGCCGAGCCCGGCAACACCGTTCTGCGCGCCGCGCTGGCGGCCGGCATCAACCTGCCCTACGGTTGCCGCAACGGGGCCTGCGGCGCCTGCAAGGGGCGCGTGATCTCCGGACAGGTTGACCGCGGCCTGTACACCGAGGGCACGCTGAGCGAGGCCGAGCTGGCAAAAGGATATGCCCTGTTCTGCTGTGCGCGGCCGCTGTCGGACCTCGTCATCGAGTCGCGCGAAGCGGATCCCGTGCGCGACGTCGCCGTCAAGACGCTGCCCTGCCGCGTCCAGAAAATGCAGCGGCTGGCCCCTGATGTGATGCTGCTGCAACTCAAGCTTCCCGCCAACGAACGCCTGCAGTTTCTCGCCGGCCAGTACATCGACATCCTGCTGAAAGATGGCCGCCGCCGCAGCTTTTCCATCGCCAATGCGCCCGAAACCGACGAATGCCTGGAACTGCACGTGCGCCGGGTGCCCGGCGGCCACTTCACCGGGCACGTGTTCGAGACGATGAAGGAGCGCGACATCCTGCGGCTGGAGGGGCCGCATGGCGATTTCTTTTTGCGCGAGGATAGCGACAAGCCGGCCATCCTGCTCGCCGGCGGCACCGGTTTCGCCCCGATCAAGGCGCTCGTCGAGCATGCGATTCAGAGGAAATCGACGCGCCCGATGACCCTGTATTGGGGAGCCCGCGATCGGGCCGGCCTCTACCTGGAGGTACTGGCGGAAGGCTGGGCCGCCAGTCTTGCCGGCCCGGGATATGTGCCTGTGCTGTCCGAACCGTCGGCAGCCGACGCCTGGCAGGGCCGTACCGGCCTGGTGCACCGGGCGGTGATGGCCGACTTCCCCGACCTGTCCGGCCACCAGGTCTATGCCTGCGGCGCACCGGCCATGATCGACGCGGCGCGGCGCGAACTGTCCGCGCAGTGCGGCCTAAAGAATGAGGACTTTTTTGCCGATGCTTTCACTTTCAGTGCCGAATCCATACACCCATGAGCGCAAACATCCTCATCAGCCGTGAGCCGGTGCTCAACCGCAGCCGCGCCATTACCGCCACCCGATTGACGGCATGCGCCTCGGGCGGAACCGGCACGAGCGCCCAAATCGCCGCCGAGCTGAACCGGCTCTCGGAGGCATGGCCGGCCGGCCGTACCGTGTTCGTCGGCCAGGGCGGGGCTGCCCCGGACAGCGGGCTGCTCGATTGGCAGGTGCCGCAGAACGCCATGATCGAGATCCCGGCGGCCGCCGTCGGCAATCCCGCCACCGTCGAATTGATGCAGCGCCTGCAGCAGGCGGGGGTCTCGATGTGCCTGGACGGCTTCAGCGCCGGCATGGCGCTGCCGGCCGGCATCGATTTCCGCTTCATCCTGGCCGATGCGGCAGCCGGCATCGCCGGTGCGCCGGGGCTGCTGCTGGCCAAGGGCCTGGCGGACAACGCCCAGTTCGACGCGTGCATCAACAAGGGCTTCGGCGGCGCCGCCGGCTGGTTCTTCCTGAAGGGCGTGACGCCGGCGAAGAAGCTCAACCCGGGCCAGGCGCAAATCATCCGTCTGCTCAACCTGGTGCGCGCCAACGCCGACATCAAGGAGATCGAGGCGGCGCTGAAGCAGGACGTCGCCCTCTCGGTGAAGCTGCTGCGCTACATCAATTCCGCCGGCTTCGGCCTCACCGTGGAAATCCAGTCCTTCCGCCACGCCGTCACCATGCTCGGCTACGAGAAGCTGAACAAGTGGCTGTCGCTGCTGCTGGTCACCTCCAGCAAGGACGCCGCCGCGCCGGCCCTGATGCAGGCGGCCATCGCGCGCGGACGCTTCATGGAGCTGACCGCGCAGGGCTATGTGGACAAGGGCGAGTCGGACAACCTCTTCATCACCGGCGCTTTCTCGCTGCTCGACATCCTGCTCGGCGTGCTGATGGAGACCGCGCTGGCCGACATGCACCTGCCCGACACCATCAACGACGCGCTGATTTCCGGCAGCGGCCCGTATGCGCCGTTCCTGGCCCTGGCCCGGGCGAGCGAGCAAGCCGATTACGCCCGCTACGCCGCGCTGGTCGCCGAACTGCAGCTGGCACCGCCGACCGTCAACCGCGCCCAGCTCGAGGCGCTCGTCTTCGCCGACAACCTGCAGATCAGCTAGCTTTTTTCCTCAACCTGCCGCGGATCACGGCGGCGACGGTGTTCAGGATGAAGGCGGCCAGCGCCACGGCATTCAGCAGCCCTCCCGCGCTGCGCAATTCGGGCATGGAGGCCGCGTCGCCGGCCAGCCTCACGAGCAGCGAAAGATGCAGCAGCGCCAGCGGCGCGTAGAACAGCGGATGATAGGGCACCGCCACGCGCAGGACGGCCGGAAAGATGATCGGCGCGTGGCCGAACACCATCGAGAAGACGAAGCCGAGCATGAGGGCATGCAGGGCCGCGTCGTAGGCTGCGCTGCCCGGTGCCAGCCCCGCACCGAGCATGATCGTCCCGGCCACCGCCAGCCAGGCATAGCCCGACAGCAGGCAGACGGCGATGAAGCGCGTCAAGCCCTTTTCCTTCACCGTGCGGCGGGCGATGTCCTGGCGCAGCAGCCACAATGTCAGCGCCACCAGGGCCGCGCCAAACAACTGCGCCTGCAGTGCCATGCCAAAAGTCAGTCCTGCCAGCACGGCGGCGAAGGCGCGCTGGGCGATGGGCGAGGGCGGCAGGAAGCGCGACAGCTCCAGGCGTTCGCCGGCGATGGTCAGGACGAGGAAGCCGGCCCACCAGGGCACTACTTCGTACACGGAAAAGCCGCCCAGCCAGAGCAGGTTGCCGGTAAGCCAGCTGGCGGCGCCGGCCGCCAGCGTGAAGGTGAACAGGGCGCGCTGGCGCAGGAAGACCGAGACGGAGCCGGCGAGCAGGACGGCGCTGCCGAGCGCGAGCAGCACCTGCGCGAGGGCCGGCGCGACGCCGAGAATCAGCGCCAGCCCGCCAGCGCCGGCCGCCAGCGGACCTAGATACGCCCAACGCCGCGCCAGCGCCACGGCGCGTTCGAGGCTGATCACCGTGCCGAAGAAGCCGCTCACCATGAGCGGACCGTGAAAGGCGGCAAGGGCCGCCGCCGGCTGCGGCACGGACCAGCCCAGCCGCAGCAATCCGGCGCCCACGCCGACGATGAGGCTGGCGAAACCCAATATCAGCAACGGGACGCGCCAGGGCGGCCGGACGTCTGCCATGCTTCGGTCAGGCGGTTTTGGCGATGCGAACCTTCCAGACCTCCGGACCGGTCTCGAGGTAGTCCCAGCTGAATACCGGGCCGAGTTCGGCCTGGAACTGGTAGTAGAGCGGCTTCGGGTCGTGGTCGTTCACCAGTTGGAAGGCTTCGCCGGCGCCGAGCTGGCGGAAGGTGTCGAAAATCAGCGGATGGCGCTCGCGCGGCACGATGTTGCGCACGTCGACGGTGGGTTCTGCGGTTGCGGTGGTCATGTTTCGTCTCCTGTCGGGTTGGGATGGCTCGGCTAGGACCAGCCGAAGTGTCGCTTGGCATTCTCCGACATCCGCTCCGAGTCCCAGGGGGGATCCCAGACCAGGTCGACGACGACGTCGGCGCCTTCCGGCGCGATGTCGCGAATCGCCTCGCGTGCATCTTCGGTAATCATGGAACCCATGGGACAGGCCGGCGTCGTCATGGTCATGGCGACACGCACCCGGTTCGGCGCGATGTCGATGCCGTAGACCAGGCCGAGGTCGACGACGTTCATGCCCACTTCCGGGTCGATCACGCTGCGCAGGGCGGCGCGGATCGCCTCTTCCGTCGGCATGTTCGCTGTCGGGTCCGTCATCGCAGGTTCCTTATAAGCAGTACCGAAAATACATCTTCACTATACCACCCGTTTCCGGGATAATCAACATCTGAAATACATCTTTCCTTGGCGTTTCCTGCAGAGGAGCGGCACCCATGCGGCTGACTGCCTTTTCCGACTACACCTTGCGCGTGCTGATGTATCTCGGCGTGCGGCGCGACGGACTCGTCACCATCGCCGAGATCGCCGCCGCCTATGGTATCTCGGAAAACCACCTCATGAAGGTGGTGCACTTCCTGGCACGGCAGGGCTATGTCGAGACGGTGCGCGGCAGGGGCGGCGGCCTGCGCCTGGCCGTTGCACCCGAGGACATCGTTGTCGGCGAGGTGGTGCGCGGCACCGAGGACAGCCTGGCACTGGTCGAATGCTTCGACGCGGAGCGCTGCGAATGCAACATTGCGTCGGCCTGCCTGCTGAAGGGAATTTTCAAGAAGGCCGCCGGCGCCTTCTTCGCCGAGCTGGACCGCCACACGCTGGCCGATCTGCTGCGGCCGGCGCCGCGTCTGGCGCGGATGCTGCGTCCCGCCAGCTAGGGCTTCAGGTAGGCGTAGCCTTCCTGCGCCTGCAGGCGGCTCACTTCGGCCACGCCCGAGGGCACGATCTTCGCCTCGGGGTGCACCTTGCCCTTGTCGATGTTGCGGCTCTGCAGCGTGAAATTGCAGACGCGGAACTCGACGCCCTTCATGGACAGGTCGTCCACCGCCGCGTCGTAGGGATTGCCGTTCTTGTCCTTGGCACCTTCGAGCAGGAAATTGATGCCGCCGGCATGGGTGACGACGACGATCTTCGCCGTCGGATCGGCGCTCAGGTGGTTGCGGATGTTGCGCAGGCCGTTGCTGGCCTGATCAAGGCCTTCGTTGATGTGATAGACAACCTTCACCGGTTTGCCCTGTTCGGCTGCGAAACCGATGCCGGAGAAGGCCGCGGCCAGGCATAGCGCGACGAAGGCCAGCAGCACCTTGGCCTTGTGTTTCCAGGGATGGTCCAGCTTTCCGGGGTTGGCATGGCGCATGTTCGTCTCCTCGAGTCTGATAATCGCGCTCGCCGGCGCGTTACGGCAACGATACGCCCGGCACGGACGGGCGGGAATGATTTATTTTATATGTAAATCAAACGTCTCAGGTGGAAAAACGTTGACGCAGCAGGTTCTTTTGCACCTTGCCCATGGCGTTGCGGGGCAGTTCATCGACGAAAAGCACGGCTTTCGGCACCTTGAAGCCGGCGAGGCGGCCCTTCAGTTCGGCGATGATCGCCTCGCCCGAGGTCGTCGCGCTTGCCTTGCCACGCACCACGACGGCGGTCACCGCCTCGCCGAAGTCCGAATGCGGCAGGCCGATCACGGCGGATTCCGCCACGCCGGGCAGGGCGTCGATGGCCTCCTCGATCTCCTTCGGGTAGACGTTGAGTCCGCCGGTGATGATGAGGTCCTTGTCGCGGCCGATGATGGCCAGGTAGCCGTCGGCGTCGAAGCGGCCCAGGTCGCCGGTGCGAAAGTACCCCTCCGGCGTGAATTCCTCCCGCGTCTTCTCCGGCATCCGCCAGTAGCCGGCGAAGACATTCTCGCCGCGCACCTGGATGTGGCCGATCTCGCCGGCGGGGAGCGGCCTGTCCGAATCGTCGACCACGCGCACCTCGGTGCCCGGCAGGGGGAAGCCGACCGTGCCGCCGCGCTGCTCGCCCTCGAGCGGATTGGAGGTGAACATGCCGCCCTCGGTCATGCCGTAGCGTTCGAGAATGCTCTGGCCGGTGCGTTCGCGGAACTCGGCGAAGGTCTCCGGCAGGAGCGGCGCCGAGCCGGAAATGAACAGACGCATGTGGGCGACGGCTTCCCGCGTCAGCCCCCTCTCCTGCAGCAGCCGCGTGTAATAGGTCGGTACGCCCATGAACACCGTCGCCGCCTGCATCAGGCGCAGCGCGCGCGCCGCGTCGAACTTCGGCTCGAACAGCATCGGGCTGCCGTTCAAAAGTGCGCAGTGCGTGGCGACGAAGAGGCCGTGCACATGGAAGGTCGGCAGCATGTGCAGCAGCACGTCGCTGGGGCGGAAGCCCCAGTATTTGTGAAGCACCAGCGCGTTGGCGGCCAGGTTGCGGTGGGTCAGCATCGCCCCCTTGGAGCGGCCGGTGGTGCCGGAGGTGTAGACGATCAAAGCCAGGTCGCCGTCGGCGCGCTCGACGGTGGCGAAGCGCGCCGGCATCTGCGCCGCGGCGGCGGCCAGGCTGCCCTCGCCGCGCGCGCCGAGGTCATGCACCCGCGGCAGGCGGCAGGCCCAGGCCAGCTCCTGCGCCTCCTCCAGCCGCTCGGGCGTGCAGACGAACAGGCCGGGCCGGGCATCGTCGAGGAAGTAGGCCACCTCCCCGCGCGTGTAGGCGGGATTCAGCGGCAGGAAGACGCAGCCGGCGCGCAGGCAGCCCAGGTAGAGCAGCAGCGCCTCGGCGGATTTCTCCACCTGGGCGGCGACGCGGTCGCCCGGCTTGAGGCCGACCTCGGCGAGCAGGGCGCCGTAGCGCGCGGACTGACTTTCCAGTTCGGCGTAGCTCAGGCGCCGGCCATCGGGCAGGATCAGGCAAGGCGCCTCGCCCTCGGCCGGGAAGCGCGAGGCAAGCAGGTCGTAGAGGTTCATGCCTTGGCCAGCCGGCGGATGGCGGCCGTGGCGGCGATGCGATCCTCGCCGACGAAGGCTTCCACGTTCTGCTCGATCTCTTCGGGATCGTAGAGGTAGTTCACCATCAGGCCGCAGGACTGCCGGAAACCCTTGGACGAACTGTCCGCCAGGAAATTGATGCGCTCGATGCGGGCGCCGTTGCCGAGGTGGAAGCGCGCCACCGGATCGAAGGGTCGGCCGTTCTGGCGGACGGTGTAGAGGTAGCGGGCGGCGAGTGCCTCGAGCGGATCGCGCAGGCGCCGCGCCAGGGCCTTGTCCTGCGCCCACTCGCCCGACTGCAGCTGCGCCAGCGTCAGGCCGAGGCCGGCGAGCGCTTCCGGCGCGCGCTTCAGCCAGGCGCAGAACTGCGGCAGCGGCGACAGCGTGGCGAAGGTCTTCAGCTGCGGGAAGTCGCGCTTCAGGTCGTCGATGACGCGCTTCAGCAGGAAGTTGCCGAAGGTGACGCCGCGCAGACCGGCCTGGGTGTTGGAGATCGAGTAGAAGATCGCCGTGTCGGCGCGCTCGGTCTCGAGCACCGGGGCATGCTCGTCGAGCAGCGCCTGGATGTTGCCGGAGAGTTCCCTGGTCAGCGCCACCTCGACGAAGATCAACGGCTCGGCCGGCATGCGCGGATGGAAGAAGGCGTACAGGCGGCGGTCGGAACCGAGCCGGTTGCGCAGGTCGCTCCAGGAGCGGATTTCGTGCACCGCCTCGTACTGGATGAGCTTCTCCAGCAGCGAAGCGGGGGAGTTCCAGGTGATGCGGCTCAATTCGAGGAAGCCGACGTCGAACCAGGCGGTCAGGCGCGACTCCAGCTCGCGATCGAGCACCGCCAGCTCCTCGTCCTTTTCCAGGAAGCGCAGCAGGTCGGCGCGCAGGTCGACGAGGAACTTCACGCCCTGCGGCAGGGCGTTGAACTGGGTCAGGATGCGGATGCGCGAGGAGCGCAGCGCGGCGCGCAGGTCCGCCTCGGCGTCCCACTGGCCGGGCGTGCCGGCCGCGGCCTGATAGGCACGGTGCGCGGCATCGACCTTCACCGGATCGGGCCCGAAGTCGAGGGCGATGCGCCGCAGGAACTCGTGGCGGCCGGCGTCGTCGAGGCCGAGGTAGGTCTCGCCCAGCTTCGCCGCCCGGCCGCGTGCGGCGACCTCGCCGCCGGTGCCGGCGGCGCACTCCTGCAACTGCCGGCGCAACTGTGCCAGCAGCTTCGGCGACATGGGCTGGCGCCCGGGCTTGCCGCCGACCAGGGATTTGACGCGCCTGAGAATGCCTTCCATGCCGCCTCCTATTTGCCGCGGAACAGCGGGGCGCGCTTTTCCAGGAAGGCCGAGAGGCCCTCGCGATAATCCTCGCTGTCGAGGAAGGCGAAGCTGGCCTTGAGTTCCTCCAAAGTCAGTCCCTGCGGCACGGCGGTGAGGCGGCGCACCAGCTTCTTGTGCATGCGCGCGGCGAGCGGCGCGCCGGCGGCGATGCGGCGGGCGGCGGCATACGCCTCCTCCGCCGCCTGCTCGTCGTCGACGACACGGGTGACCAGGCCTTTCGCGCAGGCTTCCTCGGCATCGAGGATGCGGCCTTCGAGCAGGATCTCCAGCGCCACGGCCGGACCGGCCAGCGCCAGCAGGCCGGTGAGTTCGCCCGGCGCCATCGAGAAACCGAGCCTGTTGATCGGCGCGCCGAAGCGCGCCGAGCGGCCGCAGATGCGCAGGTCGCACTGGCCGGCGATCTCCAGCCCGCCGCCGATGCAGGCGCCGTGGATCAGGGCGACGGTCGGATGCAGGCAGTCGCGCACGGCATTCAGCGCCTGCGCCACCCACTCCTCGTGGTAGACCAGGGCGCGCTCCAGCGTGTCGCGCAGGGTGAGGAATTCCTCGAGGTCGCCGCCGGCGGCGAAGGCCGCTTCGCCTGCCCCGCGCAGCACGACGCAGCGCAGGCTGTCGTCGGCGGAAAGCGCTTCCATGACGGCGCGCAGGCGCCGCCACATCGAGGCGTTGACGGCATTCAGCTTGGCCGGGTTGTTCAGCGTGACGGTGGCGACGACGCCGTCGCGGAGGACCAGGATTTCTTCAGACATGGCGCACTTGCACCCCTCTCCCGCGCGCGGGAGAGGGGCCGGGGGAGAGGGTCTGAGCGGCGGCGTGCATCTTCGCCAGCGCGGCACGGCCGGAAAGCAGGTGCGCATGCATCAGCGCCTCGGCGCTGGCGGCGTCGCGCTCGCGGAGGGCGGCGAGGATGTGGCGATGTTCTTCCAGCGACTGCTTGAGCCGCCCTTCCAGGCGCAGCGAGTCGCGCCGGGTGAGCTTCAGCACCTTGCGCAGGTCGTCGATGACCTGCTTCAGCCAGCGGTTGCCGGAGAGCTCC
>WBZY01000189.1_pt1 | contig 53551 bp, 30 predicted proteins | sample 5204191 | NCBI WGS metagenome assembly WBZY01 (sample SAMN12344363, study PRJNA552823) | activated sludge metagenome | biome: Activated sludge suspended growth; feature: Anammox Sidestream; material: Wastewater; isolation source: activated sludge from anammox sidestream of wastewater treatment...
GGCCCGGAGCCGGCGATCGTCAAGAACCCCCTAACCAAAACCCTTGTCCATGAATTGTCGACCTGACCCGACGAAGCCCCGGCGAACACGCTGGTGGCGGATACCGATCGTCGCGACCGCCATGCTCCTGCTGGCGGGCGGAACCGCCCATGCCCAGTGCACGAACACCAGCTCTTACGGAAGTGCGAACGTTGCAAGCTGGACCGTGGGAACAACGGGTGACTTCAGCACGTGCAGTTACCGGAGCGAATACTCGACCATGACGGGTGCCGTGATCGGCGGCACGTACACCTTCACCCTCGTGGGTGGAGGTTACATCACCGTGCACTCCGGCACCTACAACGGGCCGGTGCTCGCACACGGCCCCTCGCCCCTTTCCGGGGTGATCGCCAACAACGCCACGTTGTACCCGCACTGGAACGTCAATGCTGCTTGTGCCACGGATGCCGGCTGCAAGACGACCCAAGTGACGTACACCGCTGCTCCCTCCCCGTGCAGCGGCACCCCGACGCCGGGCAACACCACCGGCCCTGCGGCTGTCGCGGCGGGTGGCACGGCCAACCTGGGCCTGCAGAACACGACCGTAGGCACCGGGGTCACTTACCAGTGGTATGTGAGCACCACCTCGGGCAGTGGCCCGTGGACCCCGGTGGGCCCGAACGCGCCAACCTACAGCCCCACGGTGAGCGTGGACAGCTGGTTCTACTGTGATGTGACCTGCACCGAACCCGGCGGCGGCACGGGCTCCAGCAACGTGCTGGCCGTGCAAACCCTGTCCGTGACCCTGGTGCCCATGACGGGCAACAACACGGCACCCTGCGGCACCGACTTCATCCTGCAGGACAATGGGGGCACCGGCAACTACGCGAACAGCTCCAACGGCTACACGGTGATCGAGGCCGGCACGGGCGCCACGATCAACATTGCCGGGAACTACGCCACGGAGAGCGGCTTTGACTACATCCGCATTTACGACGGCGTGGGCATCGGCGGCACCTTGCTGGCCACCTACGCCGGTTCGGGCGCGGTGAACTACACGGGCACGGCCGCCCAGACCCTGACCGTGCAACTCACCTCCGATGGTAGTGTCCAATACCCTGGGTTTGAATTCGTGGTGACCTTCACCGGTACCTGCTACGCGAGCTGTTCGGGCATGCCCAACAGCGGCACCGCCAGCGGTCCGGCCAACGTGTGCATCGGCAACACCGCCACGTTCAGCGCCACCGGGCTTACGGTGGCTTCGGGCATCAGCTACCAGTGGGAGGAATCGCCCGATGGCGTGAGCGGCTGGGCCAACGAAGTGGGCGGCGTCGGCGGCACCACCCCGACCTACACCTCGACGGCGGTCAACGCCACCCGCCATTTCCGCATCCGCACCATCTGCGCCACCGGGCCTGACACGGCCTGGTCGAACGTGGTGACGGTGGCTCCCTTCACCGATGCGTGCCAGTGCAGCGTCTACCCGGCGATCTATGCCAGTTCCACGGCGGATGATGAGATCAGCAACGTGACGGTGGGCACGCTGAACAACAGCAGCACCTGCCTTGTACCGGCCCCGGGCGCCGGCTCCATCCTGAACCGCTACGGCAATTACACCGGCAGCGTGGCGCCTCCGGACCTGCAGCAGGCCTCCATCGTGAACTTCAGCCTCACGCAGACCTCCTGCGGCGGCAACTACAGCAACGGCTTCCAGCTGTACATCGACTGGAACCAGGACGGCGACTTCCTGGACACCGACGAGCAGGTGTACAACCAGCCCACGAACGTGATCGGCACCCATACGGTGAACGAGGATTTCACGGTGCCCATCACGGCGCTCCCCGGCAGCACCCGCATGCGGGTGGTGAACGTGGAAGGCATGAGCCCCGCCCTCAACTACGCCCACACGGCGTACACCTGGGGTGAGACGGAGGACTACTGCGTGAACGTGACGCTGGCCCCGGTGTGCTCCAGCACGCCGGTCCCCGGCAACACCACGGGCCCGGCCACCATCTGCCCGGGCGTGCCCTTCACCCTGGGCCTGCAGAACGTGCCTTCGGAGAGCGGCATCACCTACCAGTGGTGGGTGAGCACCGACGGTTCCAACTACCTGCCCGCGGGCACGGGCCTGCCCACCCTGGACACCACCCAGACGGTGGCCTCCTGGTACTACTGCGATGTGACCTGCACGCAGCCGGGTGGCGGCACGGCCGCTTCCACGGTGCTCCCCGTGGCCATGACCAACTTCATGTCGTGCTACTGCACCAGCGGCGTGGGCCCCACCAGCACCTTCGACAGCCAGGTGCAGAGCGTGCAGCTCACCGGCGTGCCGGGCAGCATCAACTACAACCACTCCTGCCCCGGCGTTGTTGGTGTGCAGGACCTGACGGCCCTGACGGCCGACCTGTTCGTGGGCGACCCCTACACGGTGAACGTGAACTTCGGCACCTGCGGCGGCAGCTACACGGGTGTGGGCGAGGTGTGGATCGACTACGACCACAGCGGCAGCTTCGAGCCGGGCGAATCCCTCGGCACCCAGGGCCCTGCAGCGCCTCCGGGGCTGGCCAACATCAACTTCACCGTGCCGGGCACGGCCCAGCTGGGCATCACCCGCATGCGCGTGATGCAGCGTGAAAGTGGTTCGCTCCCGCTGGACCCCTGCGCTGCTTTCATCTGGGGTTCCGTCATGGACTTCAGCGTGAACATCAACGTGCCCACGCCGTGCAGCGGTGTGCCCACCCCGGGCAACACCTTGAGCACCGAGACGCTGGTGTGCGCCAACGAGTCCTTCACCCTGAGCATGCAGAACCTGATCATGGGCACGGGCGTCTCCTACCAGTGGGAGACCTCCCCGGACAACATGACCTGGACGCCTGCCGTGGGCGCTCCGCCGGCCTCGGTGTGGACCACCACCCAATCGGCCACCACCTGGTACCGCTGCGTGGTGACCTGCTCGGGCTTCGGCAACGCGGCCAGCACCCCGATCCAGGTGGTCATGGACAGCCCCAGCGCCTGCATGTGCATCCCGACGTACACGTACGGCATCCAGTACGGCGACCTGATCAGCGAGGTGGAGATCATCGGGACCACCCTGCTGAACAACAGCGGCACGGCCGTGAGCCCGAACATCCCCTACACCTACTTCACCGGTGCGCCCAACTACACGGCCAGCCTGGTGGCGGGCACCACCTACAACATCGAGGTCACCATCGGCAGCTTCACCAGCCAGAACGTGGCGGTGTGGATCGACTTCGATGAGAACGGGATCTTCGACACCCCGGGCGAGCGTGTGGGCTACTTCGGCCCGATCAACACGGCCTTCGGCTCGGCGACCTTCCCGCTCACCCTGCCCTGCAACCCGGCGCCCGGTGTGAAACGGATGCGGGTCCGGGACGTGTACGCCACCACGGCGAGCACCATCGACCCGTGCATCGAATACTTCTATGGCGAGACCGAGGATTACGATGTGACGATCCTGCCGCCGCCGCCCTGCCCGGCACCGGGCAACCTGCAGGCGGGCAACGCCACCGGCAGCACGGTGGACCTGACCTGGAACGTGGCCTGCACCGAAACGGCCTGGAACATCGAGTGGGGCCTCGCCGGCTTTACGCAAGGCACGGGCACCATCGTACCGGTGACCGTGACGCCCTTCCTGCAGCTCACCGGCCTGAGCCCGGGGGTGGCCTATGAGGCTTACGTGCAGGCCGACTGCGCGGGCAACGGCACCAGCACCTGGGTGGGCCCGATCGCCTTCAGCACCTGCAACGGGGTGTGCGCCGACGCCATCCCCGCCGTGCTGGGCGTGAACACCACCGGCCCGATCGACTGCGGCAACGGGGCCAGCAACGTGGGGGCTGTGCACGCGCGCTGGTTCACCTACACGGCCACGGGCACCGGTGTGCTCACGGCCTCGGCCTGCGGCGCGGTGAACACCGGCAACAACGACACGCGCCTCTTCATCCACGGCGGCACCTGCGGCAGCCTCTCGGTGCTGTCCTCCAGCGACGATGCCTGCGCTTGGGCTTACGGCGGCTCCGCTTACGCCAGCACGGCCTCGGTGTTCGTGAACTCCGGCCAGCAGGTGTTCATCGAGTGGGACGACTACTGGAACCCGGCCGGCTTTGATTGGGAGCTCACCTTTACGCCCTGCACGCCCGACCCGGCGGACCTGTGCGTGAACAAGACCCCGTCGGCCTTCCCGATCACCATCGGCAACCCGCCCACGGTGTTCACCGGCAACCTGGATTGCCAGCAGCAGGACGGCATCGTGCCGAACCCCTTCCCCCAGGCCACCGGATGGGAGTGGGTCGCCTTCGAGCTGACCCAGTGCGCCAACGTGCAGATCAGCTACTGCGGCACGCCCAACTTCCAGTACGGCGCCCTGAACATGTACGGCGACTGCGGCACCATGTTCATCAACTCGCAGACGTACAACTTCACGGCCTGCGGGGACGGCAACCCGACCATCTACTTCGAGGACCTCTCGCCGGGCTATTACTACTACCCGGTGCTCTGGTCGCTGCCGTTGGGCATGATCGGTCCGTACACGGTGAACGTGTCGGCCACGACGCCCACCAACCCGTGCCCGACGAACATCAACTGCGCCGGGGCCATCGCCCTCGCCTGCCCGGGCTCGGTGACCGGCAACACGAACAACCAGTTCCCGACCCTGCCGGCCACGGCCTGCCCCTTCACGGGCGGCCCGACCAGCGGCGGTTCGCTCTGGTACACTTACACCGCGGCGGCCGATGAGAACATCGTCCTCAGCACCTGCGGCCTGCCCACCGTGTTCGACACGCGCATCAGCGTGTTCACCGGTCCGGACTGCAACACGCTGAGCTGCTACACGCTGAGCGACGACTTCGGCGGGGCCTGCACCAACCGCAGCCAGCTGGAGTTCTTCGCCCAGGGCGGCCAGACGTACTACATCGCCGTGCACAGCCCCTCGCCCTTCCAGGACGGTGCGTTCGAGCTGCAGGTGGGTTGCGGTGCCGCGTGCCCGCGCCCGTCCAACGACGACTGCGGTACGCCCACCGTGCTGACCAGCTACCTGGCCGACGGCAGCGGTGTGGTGACCGGTGGTGACAACACCTGCGCGCAGAACGATGCCTTCACCACCTGCACCCCGGTGCTCAACAACCAGGGCGTGTGGTACAGCTTCAACAGCGGGGTGAACAGCATCCATGTGCTGGACCTGCTGGGCACCAACCAGAACGGTGCGCTCACGGCCACGCAGTTGAACTACGCGCTCTTCAGCGGCACCTGCGCCAACCTGGGCGCCGCCGGTGAAGTGGCCTGCGACGACGACGGCGACGGCTACGACATCGTGCTGAGCGGTCTGACCACCAACACGGACTACCTGCTGTACGTGTACAACCCGGGCGCCACCGGCTTCGAGGGGACCTTCGAAGTGATGGTGGAACACCCGGCGCTGGACGACGCGGGCATGGGCGCCGTGCTGGCCCCGACCGGCCTGGTGTGCACCTCCTTCCTGGAGCCCCAAGTGGAGCTGATCAACTACGGGGAGAACACCCTGACCAGCGTGGACATCGTGTACGACCTGGACGGTGGCCTCACCGGTCCGTTCCTCTACACCTGGACGGGCAGCCTGGCCTACGGCGACACCGTGGTGGTGAACCTGCCCGGCTTCACGTCCCCGTACGGCATCCACACGCTGAACGTGACCACCCAGAACCCCAACGGACAGGTGGACGGTATCGCGGCCAACGACGCGGTGAGCGAGCCCAACGTCAACGTGACGGGTGAAACGGTGGTGGTGCGGATCACCACGGACAACGATCCCACGGGCATCTACTGGGAGGTCCTGGACCAGCTGAACAACACGGTGGCCACCGCGCCCGCCTATGGTGCGGCCAACACCACCATCGATGTCACCAGCTGTCTGACCACGTTGAACGGGAACTGCTTCAGCTTCTACCTGTACGACTTCCTGGGCGACGGCCTCAGCGGCATGGGCAACGGCAACGGAAGCTGGAGCCTGCGCACCCCGGGCGGTCGTGTGCTGCTGGGTGACAACTTCGACGGCACGCTCAACGGTATGCTGAGCCCCGCCAGCCCGCCGGCCACCTCCGGCTACGTGAACGGCCACGAGTTCTGCCTGCCCGCCGGCCCCAGCCGGATCCAGGACAGCGAGTGCGGCATCTTCACCAACATCCTGCAGAACAAGGTGTACGCCACCACGGTGAGCGGTGCCAGCACCTACCAGTTCGAGTTCTCGGACCCCGACGCCGGTTTCCGCCGTCGGATCGCCGTGCCGCGCAACTGGGTGAAGTTCTCCGAGATGGTGACCAGCCCGCTTCAGCCCGGTGTGACCTACTTCGCCCGCGTGCGGGTGGACCAAGGCATTGCCGGCTTCACGGACGACCGCTTCGGCACCGGTTGCGAAATGGGCCTCGACCCCTCGGCCGTGCCCGGTTGCACCGGCCTGGTGGACGACATCGGCACCCCGGCCCACAGCTGCGGTGTCACCAAGACCTTCGGCGGTTCCGACAAGGTCTGGGCGCAGCCCGTGGTGGGTGCCACCCAGTACCGCTTCAAGTTCGAGAACGCCGGCGAGAGCTACCTGCGCACCATTGTGCGGCCCAACTACATCTGCCCGCTGAGCTGGGTGACCCTGCCCCTGCAGAACGGCGTCACCTACGACGTGAGCGTGGAGGTGTTGTACAACGGCCAGTGGAGCGGCTACTGCGGCCCGGTGTGCCAGGTGACCATCCTGAACCCGCCGGCCATGGCCCAGCAGCGCGATGCGCAGGCCGTGACCCACGGCGGCATGCAGGTGTGGCCCAACCCGGTGCGCGACGGTCGGGTGAACATCCGCCTGGACGGCCTCACGGCCGCCACCCAGCGCGTGAGCCTGGAGGTGTACGACCTCACCGGCAAGCGTGTGGTGGCCCGCGACCTGGAGAACAGCGGCCCGGTGTTCAACACCGTGCTTGATCTGGACGGCTTCGCCGGTGGCGTGTACATGGTCCACCTCAACGTGGACGGCACCGTGCACCAGCAGCGTGTGAGCGTGGTGAAGTAAGCCCGCCCGCACCACCCCTTGCGCAAAGCCCCCCGCCCCGGCGGGGGGCTTTTGCGTTCCCACCGGCCGGGGCCCGCCGCACCCGCGGGCACGGAGCCGTGGACGAGAGGCCCTGGGACGGATCGTGAAAAACTCATTCCGACGAACGGCGCCGATCTCCCGACGAACCCCAAGGATCTTTTTGCCGATCGGAACCCGCTACCTACATTTCACCTCCCAACAACCCAGCACCGCTTACCCGGAACAGCCCGCACCAACCGACCCCGGCCACCGACCGGTGGCCCCCGACCCGATACTCCCGACACCCGGCCGCAAGGCCGTACCCACCGGACGATGGCCCGGGACCGCCATCACCGAACATCGCAACCCGAACCAAACCCCCAAACCATGAATTTTCTGAAAGACCCGACGAAGCCCCGGCGAACACGCTGGTGGCAACGCGGTGCCCTGGCCTTGGGCGCAGCAGCTTTGCTCGGACTTCCGGCAGCGCAGGCCCAATTCGTCATCATCGGCACCGATGGTGTTTCCACAGCCGGTACCGGCAGCGACCCCGTTGACGATTATTTTGAAAGTGCCCGGTACCAGGTGGTGTACACGGCGGCCGAGCTCACGGGCGGCGGCATGCCGAGCGGCGCGAGCATCACCGCGCTGGGCTTCTCGGTCAATGAGGACAACGGCCCGGCCTTCCCCACCTACACGATCCGCATGGCCCATACCACGGCCACGAACTGCGCCACGCACAACAGCGCCACGCTGACCACGGTGTTCGGTCCGGCGAGCTATAACGCGGTGACCACCGTGGCCGGCTCGCACGACATGATCACCTTCAGCACCCCGTTCGTGTGGAACGGCTCGGACAACATCCTGGTGGATATCTGCACCGGATCCTCGATCATGACCTACGCCTCCCCTTACGGTGGCGTGCGGGCGCACAACATGACCAACGGATCGCGGCGGGTGCGCTGCGACGCTTGCGGCAGCCAGTGCGGGGTGAGCACCAACACCACCAACGCCAACCGTCCGCAGATCCGGTTCAACTATGCCACGGCACCCTGTGCGGGCATGCCCAACAACGGCACGGCCAGCGGCCCGGCCAGCGTGTGCTACGGCAGCACGGCCGCCCTCAGTGCCACGGGGCTCACCACCGGCACGGGCATCAACTACCAGTGGGAGGAATCGCCCGATGGCCTCAGCGGCTGGGCCGATGTGGTGGGCGGCAGCGGTGCCACCACCCCCAACTACACCAGCACGGCGGTGGTGACGACGCGCCACTTCCGCATCCGCACCATTTGCACCACCGGCCCGGACACGGCCTGGTCCAACGTGGTGTCGGTGGGCACCTTCACGGACGCCTGTCTGTGCGGTGCATATCCGGCGGTCTATGCCAGTTCCACCGGTGATGAGGAGATCGGCAACGTGACGGTAGGCACACTGAACAACAGCAGCACCTGTGCGGTCATCGCACCGGGTGCGGGTTCCGTCCTGAACCGCTACGGCAACTACTGCGGCTATGTTGCGGCGCCCAACTTGGAGCAGGGCTCCGTGGTGAGCTTCAGCCTGGAGCAGATCACCTGCGGCGGCAACTACGGCACCGGCTTCCAGTTGTACGTGGACTGGAACCAGGACGGCGACTTCCAGGATGCCGACGAGCGGGTGTACAGCGCGGCGACCTCCACCACCGGCAACCACATCGAGCCGGGCAACTTCACGGTACCCATGACGGCCCTGTTGGGCAGCACCCGCATGCGGGTGGTGAACGTGGAGACCACATTCCCCACGGCCACCAACTACGCCCACACGGGGTACACCTGGGGCGAGACGGAGGACTACTGCGTGAACGTGACGGTCGCTCCGCCCTGCGCAGGCATGCCGAACAACGGCACGGCCAGCGGTCCGGCCACGGTATGCAGCGGCAGCACCGCCGCGCTCAGTGCCACGGGGCTCAGCACCGGCACGGGCATCGGCTACCAGTGGGAGGAATCGCCCGATGGCCTGAGCGGCTGGGGCGATGTGGTGGGCGGCAGCGGTGCCACCACCCCCAACTACACCAGCACGGCGGTGCTCGCCACGCGCTACTTCCGCATCCGCACCATTTGCACCACCGGCCCGGACACGGCCTGGTCCAACGTGGTGACGGTGGGTGTGATCGGTGCGGTGACGCCGGCGGTGTATGACGGCATCAGCTACACCGAGAGCTTCGAGAGCTGGGTGAACGGCTGCGGCACCACGGACCGCCCCTCGGCGAGCTGGAACAACGACCCCTACACGGGCTACAACAGCTGGCGCCGCAACGACCAGGGCGCCAGCGCGGCTTGGAGCAGCAGCAGCGGCATGTACAGCCCGGCCTTCAGCAACGGGGCCTATTCGGCGCGTTTCCATAGCTACGATGCGGCCAGCGGCACCAAGGGCATCCTGGACCTGTTCATCGACATGAGCGCGGGCTCGGGCAGCGACCAACTGCTGTTCGATGTGATCAACACCAGCGGCACGGACGTGCTGAAGGTGTTCCTGAGCAGCGACGGCGGCGGCAGCTTCACCCAGCTGGGCGCCAACATCGGCGTGGTAGGCAGCTGGACCGGGCAGGTACGCACCATCACCTCCACGGCGGCGAACACGGTGATCCGCTTCGAGGCCACCTCGGACTGGGGGGTCACCGACATCGGCCTGGACAACCTGCGCATCCTGCCCTGCACCCCGGCCACGGCCGGCAGCCAGACGATCGTGCCGGCCTGCGGCACCAACGAGTACTACATCGATGTGAACCTCACCAGCCTGGGTTCCAGCACCACGATCGACCTGACCAACAGCCTCAACGGCAACGTGGTGACGGCCAACGCCACCGGCGTGTGGCAGGTGGGTCCCTTCCCCAGCGGTTCCACGGTGACCGTGACCCTGGAGCACAACAACCCGAGCTGCGATGTGAACCTGGCGCCGCAGACCTACACCTGCCCGCCGCCCAACGACGATTGCAGCGGCGCCATCGCCATCAACTGCAACAGCATCACCAACGGAACCACGCAATACGCCACCGCCGATGCCACGGCCCCGTTCTGCAGTACCTCGCTGACCTCGGCCCCGGGCGTGTGGTACACGGTGACCGGTAGCGGTGGATCCATGACGGCGGCCCTGTGCGGCTCGGCCTACGACACCAAGATCGGCGTGTTCACCGGCACCTGCGGGGCGTTGGTGTGCGAAGCCGGCAACGACGACGATTGCGGCCTACAGAGCTCGGTGACCTGGGCCTCCACTTCCGGCACCACGTACTACATCCTGGTGACGGGCTACAGCACCAACTCGGGTGCCTACAGCTTGGAGGTGGTCTGCGCAGGTTACGACATGCCGCCGTGCCAGGACAACAGCGTGACGCTGGAGCTGCAGACGGATGGCTATGCTGGCGAGACCAGCTGGGACATCGTGCCCTTCGGCAACACCATCCCGGTGTGTTCCGGCTCGGGCTATCCGAACAACGCCACGGTGACCGTGGATTGCTGCCTGCTGGACGGCTGCTATGACCTGAACGTGTACGACAGCTTCGGCGATGGCATCAGCCTGCCCCCGGGCGGCTACCGTTTGTGGAGCAACGGCGTAGGCGGCGAGCGCATCATCGACAACTGGGGCAACGGCGGCAATTTCACCTACGTGAGCAGCGCGGGGTCGCCCTTCTGCCTGCCGATGGGCACGGACGTGCTGACCTACGCAAGCTGCGACCGCGAGGACTGGACGGCCAATGAGTTCGTGGTGGCCTCGGCGAACCCGGCGGTGAGCGCCGAATGGGGCGTTGGCGACCAGACCGACGACGGCTACCAGTTCTGGTTCTTCGACCCCAACGGTTCGTACAACCGTCGCATCTTCCGCAACCACGCCACCAGCGGCGGCTTCGGCCCCCCGAGCGCCACGCGTGCCTGCCACGTGCAGATCAGCAGCATGGTGACCGCGCCGGTGCCCTACGATGTGCTGCTGAACGTGCGTGTGCGCAGCCGTGTGAACGGTGTGTACAGCGAGTTCGGCCCGGCCTGCCGCTTCCTGATGCCGAGCACCCCGCCGGCATGCCCCGCCACCAGCCTGGTGGACAACCCGAGCAACCCGAATTTCAGCTGCGGTGTCATCAAGTCCTTCGGCGGATCGGACAAGGTGTGGGCCAACCCGGTGGCCGGTGCCAACAAGTACCGCTGGCGCTTTGAGCGCGACGGCGGCGGCTTCACCCGCGTGATCGCCACCAACACGGCCACCCTGGTGCTGAACTGGGTGACCCAACCGCTGGTGGACGGTGACGTGTACAACGTGACCGTGGCGGCCAGCTTCGACAACGGAGCGAACTACTGCCCCTACGGCATGGTTTGCCAGGTGACGATCGACAACACGCCCGGTGCCCAGGCCCGTGCGATGGAGGTCGGCAGTGGTCTCACCCTGTATCCGAACCCCAACCGCGGCGACCAGGTGGTGCTCAGCCTCACCGACCTGCCCGAGAACGAGGTGCTGGTGACGGTGGACGTCCTGGACGTGTTCGGCAAGCGCGTGATGAGCACCACCGAGGGTGCGCAGAACGGCCGCCTGAACCTGGTGCTGTCCCTGGACAACAGCCTGGCGAGCGGCCTGTACACCGTGCAGGTGACCGCCGGCAGCCGGATCTTCACCGAGCGTTTGGTGATCAACAAGTAAGGAGCACGCTCCTTCGCGAAGTCGAAGCCCCCCGCGATCCCGCGGGGGGCTTTGCTTTGGGGGGCGGTCGTGGACGGCCGATGTGCGCCGCTCACCGGCCCCCGACGGAGGCGCTCCGAGGCAAATGCACGGGCCATGGTCCCGGGCCGATCGCATCGCGGTCCAGGGCGCAAGGGCCCGCTGCGCACGGGCACGCCCCCGCAGCATGTTGCTTCGAAGCGCCTGCGATGCGCGAGGACCGAGGGGACCGCAGTGTTCGACCTATCCCGAGATCTCGGGATACCGTGCGGCGGAACATCCTTCGGCCTGTCCTTGGCGCTCAAGATGTTGTGCCCGTCGTTCCGCATCGCCCCGGAATGGCTTGTCGATGTTTTCAACACCTCCATCGAAAAAAACGTGGATTTCACCGTGAAAAACCCCTTGACAGGCCGAGGCCCGGTCGGCTACGTTTGTCGTCCGGGATCGACATCGCTCGTCCCAGTCAAAAATCCACGAACCCATGGTATCACAGCACTCCCATCGCCGACCGCACCGCCGGTCGTGGCGGTCGTCGTTGGCGATCGCCGCTTACTTGCTGCCCACCCTGTGGGCACCTGCCCAGGTATCGCAGACCTTCAGCACATCGGGCACCTTCACGCCACCGGCAGGGGTCACCCAGGTGGTGGTGGAATGCTGGGGCGGCGGTGGTCGAGGCGGCACCCGTACCACCAACGGCCAGGGCGGCGGCGGTGGCGGCGGGGCGTACAGCCGCGCCATGGTGCCGGTGACGCCACTGACCCCCTACACGGTGACGGTGGGCTTGGGGAGCACCTCGGCCTCGCCGGGCGGTGATTCTTGGTTCGGCACCAGCGGCACCGTGATGGCCCAGGGCGGCCAGAGCTGCGCGAACAACACCTCCGGCGGGGCCGTTGGCGGCAGTGCTGCGGCCTCGGTGGGCACCGTGAAGTTCAACGGCGGCAACGGTTCCAGCGGGGGGTCCTTCCTTTTCATCCGCTGGGGCGGTGGCGGCGGCTCCAGCGCGGGCTATGCCGCGGTGGGCGGTAATGCGCCCGGCGGCAACGGGGGCGGCACGGCCCCGGCCGGTGGCGGCAACGGCGGCAACGGCGCCAGCAGCCAGGCCGACGGCTTGCCGGGCTTTCCCCCGGGCGGTGGCGGTGGTGGCGCGGTGCGCACCAGCAGCGGCACCCGCACCGGCGGCGCCGGCGCCGACGGCCAGGTGATCGTCACCTACTACAACAACGGCGACTGCATCAGCGGCACCAACGGCTTCAACAACATCCCCGACAACGGCTGCACGGGCGGCCTGTCCATGCACGCCCCCATGGCCATCAGCGGCCTGCCCACCACCCTGGGCAACGCCCCCGGCAATGCCCGCCTGGCGAGCGTGGAACTGATCGTGGAGCACACCTACAACGCCGACCTGCGCATCACCCTCACCTCCCCGGCCGGCACCACCCGCGACCTGGTGCTGAACCGCTTCGGCAGCGGCGACAACCTGGGCAACCCCGGCGCCTGCCCCGCCACGGTGCTCACCCTGGCCGACGGAGCTGCGGCCTTGGTGAACAGCGCCCTCAGCAACGTCAGCGGCACCTATGCCCCCGAGCAGACCCTGGGCGGCTTCACCGGCGACCCCAACGGTACCTGGGTGATCAACGTCTGCGATAACGCCGGCCTGGATGTGGGCCGCTTCGTGCGGGCCCAGCTGAACTTCTGCACCGTGCCGCTGATCACCAGCTCCGGTTCCAACAGCCCCTTGTGCGCAGGCGACCAGCTGAACCTCACCTCGGCGGCCACCGGGGATGCCCCCCTGGCCTTCAGTTGGAGCGGTACCGGCAGCTTCAGCCCCAACAACACCAGCGCCAACGTATCGGTGACCGGGGCCGCCACCGGCAACTACACCCTGACGGTCACCAACGCCTGCGGCTCGGCCGTGCAGGTCATCCCCGTGACCGTGAACCCGCTGCCCACGGTGACCTGCCCGGCGGACATCACCGGGGTGTGCAGCGCCGACGCACCCTTCGCCCTCAGCGGGGCCACGCCTGCCGGCGGCACGTACAGCGGCACGGGCGTGAGCGGCGGGATCTTCGACCCCGGCGTGGCCGGAGCGGGCACGCACACCATCACCTACACCTACACCGACGGCAACAGCTGCACCAACAGCTGCACCTTCACCATCGACGTGGCGGCGGCGACCACCTGGTACAGCGACCTGCTGGACAGCGACGGCCTGGGCGACCCGGGCAGCCCCCTGCAGGCCTGCGTGCAACCGCCCGGTTATGTGGCCGACAACAGCGACCTGTGCCCGGCCGTGAGCGGCACGGTGGGCAGCGCCTGCGACGACAGCAACCCCTTCACCACCGGGGATGTGCTCAACGGCAGCTGCACCTGCGTGGGCACGCCGGTGCCCTGCACCAACTGGACCCTGGCCATCACCACCGACGCGAACGGCGGCGATGTGAGCTGGCAACTGAAGGATGCGAACAGCCCGTACATCCTGGCCAGCGGCGGCTCGCTGCCGAGCAACAGCACAGTGAGCACCAGCTTCTGCGTACCGGTGGGCGCTTGCTTCGAGCTCACCGTGAACGATGCGGGCGGTGACGGCATCCCCGGTGGCGGCTGGCTGCTCACCGACGACCAGGGCGAGCGGGTGCTGGACAACGTCGGCAACGGCGGCTGCTTCGCCTCGAGCAGCACCTCGGTGAACGAGAGCATTTGCAACGCCGTGGGCACCGACATGCTGATCTTCAGCGACTGCGACAAGGAGGACCACCAGCCCAACGGCAACGTGTTCGCCAGCGAGAACCCGCTGGTGAGCGCCGAATGGGGCATCGGCGACCAGACCGACGACGGCTACCAGTTCTGGTTCCTCGACCCCTGCGGGAGCTACAGTCGGCGGATCTTCCGCAACCACGCCACCAGCGGCGGCTTCGGCCCGGCCAACGCCGTGCGCGCCACCAAGCTGGCCCTGGCCAGCATCGTGACCAACCCGGTGCCTGCGAACACCCTGTTGAACGTGCGGGTCCGCAGCCGGGTGAACGGGGTGTACAGCGACTGGGGCCCGGCCTGCCGCTTCCGCATCGGCACGGTGGCCTGCCCGCAGACCAAGCTGATCGACACGCCCAACCACCCCAATTACAGCTGCGACGTGACGCGCAGTTTCGGCGGCAGCGACAAGGTGAGCTGCTTCCCGGTGGCCGGTGCCAACAAATACCGCTTCCGGTTCGAGAACATCGGCGAAGGCTACCTGCGCCTCGTGGCCACCACCAACCCCACCCTGGTGTTGAACTGGGTGACCCTGCCCCTGCAGAACGGGGTGACCTACGATGTGCAGGCGCAGGCCAGCTTCGACGGGGGCCTCACCTACTGCCCGCTGGGCGACATCTGCGCGGTGACGATCCTGAACCCGCCCGGCCAGCCCGAGCAGCGGGTGCTGGAAGCCCCGGTGGGCATCGACGAGCTGGCCCTGTGGCCCAACCCCACGGCCGACGGCACCTTCGACCTGCGCTGGAGCGGCCTGCCTGTGGAGGCCACCCACGTGGAACTGGCGGTGCTGGACCTGAGCGGCCGCCTGATGCACCAACAGCAACTGGCCGCGGCCAACGGCCTGCTGTCGGCCCGCATCGCGCCGGAAGCCACCCTCCCCAGCGGCCTGTACTTCGTACGGCTCACCGCGGGTGAGCTCCAACGCACCGAGCGTTTGGTGGTGCGCTGAGCCACGCCCTGCGCACTTTCGGAGGGGCCGTCCCACAGCGGGGCGGCCCCTCCGCGCGTTCGGTGGGGCCGGCATGCGCGGCAGGGAAGCCTCCCGACATGGCCGGGCACGGCAGCAGGACCGCCGCGACACCTTGTTGTGTGCAGGGGCATACCCCCACGAGCCGCAGGGGTTTCCAACGGCGTAGTAATTCAACTACATGCGCTTGCCAGTAATGGGGCGGATGATAAATTGCTCGGAGATCACCGCTGTTCTGCGGACAGCTTCCTACCCCACCATCCCCCACCCATTTCCCTCGGACCCATGAATACAACGCTACGCCATTGGCGGTATGCCGCCGTTCTCCTCACGTTGTGCCTCGGCTTGAGCCCACTTGGCAAGGCGCTCGGCCAGACCTTGGTTCCCTTCAGCGGGAGCAACAGCGTGGCCTGCGGCACCAACACCACGCTGCAGGACCACAACGGCGCAAGCAACTATTCGAGTAACGCCAACGGTTATACGGTGCTCAACGCCGGGGGTACGGCCACGATCAACATCAGCGGCTCCTACGCCACGGAATCGGGTTATGATTTCATCCGGATCTACTCCGGTGTGGGCACGGGTGGCCCTTTGGTGGCCGGGCCGTTCTCGGGGAGCGGCACCATCAACTACACCGGCGGTGCGGGTGTCACGCTTACCGTGCAGTTCACCTCCGATGGCAGCGTCACCAATACGGGCTTCAACCTGGCGGTAACATACACGGGCACGTGCCCAGTGGTCGTGCTGGTGCCGAGCTCGGGATCGAACACCTCGCCCTGCGGGAGCAACATCACCTTGCAGGACCACGCCGGTGCGGGCAACTACGGGAACAGCGCCAACGGTTATACGGTGCTCAACGGCGGGGGCACGGCCACGATCAACATCAGCGGCTCCTACGCCACGGAATCGGGTTATGATTTCATCCGGATATACTCCGGTGTGGGCACGGGTGGCCCTTTGGTGGCCGGGCCGTTCTCGGGGAGCGGCACCATCAACTACACGGGCGGTGCGGGTGTCACGCTCACCGTGCAGTTCACCTCCGATGTCAGCGTCACCAATACGGGCTTCAACCTGGCGGTAACGTACACGGGCAGTTGCAGCGTGTCCGGGAATGACAATTGCGCGAACGCCATCAGCATCGCCACGCTACCATACACCAGCGCGGTGCTCTCCAATGCCACGGCCACCGATGACAATGTGGGCCCCGGTTGCGGTGGCGGTCCGTACAAGAACCTATGGTGGACGGTGACGGGCATCTGCGGCACCATGACGGCCACCACTTGCCAAGCGGGCACGAACTTCGATACGGAGCTGCATGTGTTCACGGGCAACTGCGGAAGCCTGACGGAGGTGGGCTGCAACGATGATGACGGGGTATGTTCGGGCAGCATACTCCGATCCACGTACACCTGGACCGCCACGGCGGGGACCACCTATTACATCAGCGCGGGCAGCTACGGGAGCGCAAGTGCCACGGGCAACCTGCAACTGGGGGTGACAGCGGCTGCGCTGACGCCCAGCGTAGCACCGGCGGGCATAAGCGGCAACACCACGATCTGTCCCGGCGGCACAGCGACGCTCACCGCAACAGGCGGTACCATCGGGAGCGGTGCCGTGGTGGAATGGTTCACCGGCTCGTGCGGTGGTACGCTCGTGGGCACCGGGAACTCCATCAGCGTGAGCCCAGGCACCACCACCGACTACTATGTGCGATACAGCGGCACATGCAACACCACCACCTGCGCGGTGACCACCGTGGTGGTGAACGCGCCGCCCACGGTGACCTGCGGCAGTTACGGGCCTGTATGCGTGGATGCGCCGGACGTAACGCTGAATGGAACGCCAACGGGCGGCACCTGGAGCGGCACAGGGGTGACCGGGAACTCCTTCGACCCGAGCGTGGGCACACAGACGCTCACCTACAACTACACGGAGACGGGCTATCAGTTGAGCAGCATCGCGTTCGCACCACGAAGCACGGCAGGCGGCGGTTCACTCTCCCTCTCGGACGACCAGGTCTCCGGCGCGATCCCCATCGGTTTCAACTTCGATTTCTACGGCAACACGTACACGAACCTGTATGTGTCCTCCAACGGGTTCATCACCTTCAACTCCGGATCGGGGTCGGGTTGTTGCGCGGGGCAGCTCCTGCCGAACGCCTCCGATCCGAACAACCTGATCGCACCGGCCTGGGATGACCTGTACGCACCCGGCGGCGGAACGATCACCTACCTGAGCTCGGGACCGGTGGGTTCCCGCACCATGGTAGTGAGCTACAGCGGTATCAATTATTGCTGCACGAGCGGATCGCCCATGGTCACCACCCAAGTGGTCCTGTACGAGACCTCGAACATCATCGAGATCCACACCACGAGCATCAACAGCATCAACCCCGGTACCATGGGGATCGAGAACGCGGCCGGCACGATGGCCACGGTGGTACCCGGCCGCAACGCGAGCGCGTGGAGCGCCACCAACGAAGGTTGGCGCTTCTCCAGGCCGAATTGCAGCAACAGTTGCCAGACCACGATCAACGTGAGCGAGCTGCCCACCCCGGCCAACGCCGGTGGGCCGCAGACCATCTGCGAATCGGGCACCACCACCGGGCTCGGCGGCAACACGCCGCTGGTGGGCACCGGCACCTGGAGCATCGTGGGTGGCGGCACGGGCAGCTTCGCCCCCAACGCCAACGACCCCAACGCCACCTTCACGCACACCGGTGGTGCAGGTCCCGTGCAATTGCGCTGGACCATCAGCAACCCGCCATGCACGGACAGCTTCTTCGACGTGTTCGTGACGGTGAACCCACTGCCCACGGTGACCTGCCCGGCGGATATCACCGGGGTATGCAACCTTGATGCGCCCTTCGCCCTCAGCGGGGCCACGCCTGCCGGCGGCACGTACAGCGGCACGGGCGTGAGCGGTGGGATCTTCGATCCCGGAGTGGCCGGAGCGGGCACGCACACCATCACCTACACATACACCGACGGCAACACCTGCACCAATAGCTGCACCTTCACGATCGACGTAGCGGGTGCCACCACTTGGTATGCCGATGCCGACGGTGACGGCATGGGCGACCCGGGCAGCCCCCTACAGGCCTGTACGCAACCGCCCGGCTATGTGGCCGACAACAGCGACCTGTGCCCCACCGATCCCAACAAGTCCGATCCCGGCCAATGCGGTTGCGGTGTTCCGGACACCGATACCGACGGTGACCTCACAGCCGACTGCGAGGACGGCTGCCCCACCGATCCCAACAAGACCTGGGAAGGTGTGTGCGGCTGCGGCACCCCGGATGTGGACGGTGACGGTGACACCGTGATGGACTGCCTGGACGGCTGCCCCACCGACCCCAACAAGTTCGAACCGGGGGTTTGCGGCTGCGGTGTCCCCGACAGCGATACGGACGGCGACAGCGTCCTGGACTGCAACGACCTCTGCCCGCTGGACCCGCTGAAGACCGCCCCGGGCAGCTGTGGCTGCGGGCAGGCTGAGCCCGGCACCGCCTGCGACGACGGCGACCCCAACACCGGCAACGACATGGTGAACGCCAACTGCCAGTGCCTGGGACAGCCCCTGGACTGCGCCGGCATCCCCGGTGGTCCGGCACTGCCGGGCACCCCCTGCGATGACCTCGACCCCGGCACCGCCAACGACGTGTACGACGCCAACTGCGACTGCGCCGGCACGCCCACGAGCCAGACCGTTGCCCTGACCCTCAACACCGACGACGACGGCGACCAGACCAGCTGGGAGATCATCCCCCAAGGCGGCGGCACCCCGCTGTGCTCCGGCGCCAACTACGCCAACAACAGCACCATCACCCTCACTTGCCCCTTGGCCGATGGTTGCTATGAACTGCGCGTGATGGACAGCTTCGGCGACGGCATGACCATCGGCGGATACCTGCTGCACGATGCCCAGAACCAACGCATCATCGACAACGCGGGCAACGGCGACTTCGGAACCCTGAGCCAGATCGCCAACAGCGGCGGCTTCTGCCTGCCCTTGGGCAGCGACCATGTGCGCCCGAGCCGCTGTGACCTGGAGAACCTGCTGCCCACGGACTGGACCGCGGCGCAGGAGAACCCCGCCGTCAGTGCCCAGTTCGGCCAGGGCGACCAGACCGACGACGGTTACCAGTTCTGGTTCTTCGACCCCAACGGCACCTACAGCCGCCGCATCCTTGTCACCCACGCCAACAGCGATCCTTCCTTCCCCTGGGGCCCCGCACGCTGCACCCACCTGCGCTTCACCAGCATGGTGACCAGCCCGCTGCCCCACAACAAGCTGCTCAACGTGCGGGTGCGCTCCAGGGTCAACGGTGTGTACAGCCCCTTCGGTCCCGCCTGCCGCCTGCGCATCGATCCGGTGGCCCAGTGCCCCACCACGCAGCTGTTGGACGACATCAACAGCCCCCAGCACTCGTGCGGCATCACCAACGTGCTGCTCGACGGTTCGCAATACCTGTACGCCCAGTACGTGGGCAACGCGGTGACCTACCAGTGGGAGTTCGACGACATCAACAGCGCCTATCTGCGGCGCATCGCCGCGGGCAGCAGCGCCCTGCACCTCTCGGCCTGGGCCACCCTGCCCCTGCAGTACAACACCACGTACAGCGTAAGGGTGCGCGTGAGCTACGACGGCGGTGCCAGCTGGTGCCCCTGGGGTGCGGCCTGCACCATCACCACGGCGCCCGTACCTCCGGGACAGCAACAGGGACGCGGTGTGCAAGCCCTGCCTGCGGATGACGGCGCCACCTTCCAGTTGTGGCCCAACCCCAACCGCGGCGACCGCGTGCACGTCCGGGCCGACGGTCTGCCCTTGGAGGCCCGCTCGGCCGAACTGGCCCTGGTGGACCTCTCCGGCCGCACCGTGATCGCCCAGCAGGTGCCGGTGACCGATGGCCTTGTGCAGCATGTCCTGGACCTCGAAGGGCGTGCCGTGCCCGGCCTCTACACCGTGGTCCTGCGCACCCAGGACAGCGAGCGCGCCCTGCGCCTGGTGGTCCAGTAAGCGCCGCGCCCACACGCCAGGGGCCGTCCCGAAAGGGGCGGCCCTTGGTGCTTACGGGGGCGCCAAAAGGCTTGTGGGATGCGCGTCGTCCGCCCCGTCCCGGGAATCTGCAATTCCGGGTACCCTGGGCTTCGGGATCGGCCTGCCGCCGTGTGGGGGTGACCGGACCGCGGTACGAAGGACGATGGGACCGGTCCGGCACAACTTGCATTCGTCGATATCAATGACCTGTTCATCGACGAATAAGCGTGATCCATGCCACAAAAACGCTTGACATCCGAAGGCACATCCCAATACGTTTGCCGACCGGGATCCTGGAAGCAGGCCCCTTCACCGATCACTTTCCCATGGAACATCACAACCCTCTTGTACAACGGGTACGGCGGTCGCTGCTGGCGATCGTGGTCTGGCTGATCCCCATGTTGTGGGCCAGTGCCCAAGTGTCGCAGACCTTCACCACTTCCGGTTCCTTCACGCCACCGGCGGGGGTGACCCAGGTGGTGGTGGAATGCTGGGGCGCCGGTGGTCGTGGCGGCACCCGCACCACGAACGGCCAGGGCGGCGGTGGTGGCGGCGGCGCGTACAGCCGCGCCCTGGTGCCCGTGACGCCGCTGACCCCCTACACGGTGACGGTGGGCATTGGGAGCACCTCGGCCTCGCCCGGCGGTGATTCCTGGTTCGGCACCAGCGGCACGGTGATGGCCAAGGGCGGCAACAGCTGCGCGAACAACTCGTCCACCGGCGTAACCGGGGGCACGGCCGCTGCGAGCATCGGCACAGTGAAGTTCGATGGCGGTGCCGGTTCGAACGGAGGGTCCTTCTGGTTCGTCCGTTGGGGCGGCGGCGGTGGCTCCAGTGCGGGCTACGCAGCAGTGGGCGGCAACGCACCCAGCGGCAACGGCGGCGGCACGGCCCCGGCCGGTGGCGGCAACGGCGGCAACGGCGCCAGCAGCCAGGCCAACGGCTCGCCGGGCTTTCCCCCGGGCGGTGGCGGTGGCGGCGCGGTGCGCACCAGCAGCGGCACCCGTACCGGCGGCGCCGGGGCCGACGGCCAGGTGATCGTCACCTACTACAACAACGGCGACTGCATCAGCGGCACCAACGGCTTCAACACCATCCCCGACAACGGCTGCTCGGGAAGCATCCGCATGCACGCCCCCATGGCCATCAGCGGCCTGCCCACCACCCTGGGCACCGCACCGGGCAACGCCCGCCTGGCCAGCGTGGAACTGATCGTGGAGCACACCTACAACAGCGACCTGCGCATCACCCTCACCTCCCCGGCCGGCACCACCCGCGACCTGGTGCTGAACCGTTTCGGCAACGGCGACAACCTGGGCAACCCCGGCGCCTGTCCCGGCACGGTGCTCACCCTCACGGACGGCGCCGCCGCCCTGGTCAACACCAACATGAGCAACGTCAGCGGCACCTACGCCCCCGAGCAGACCCTGGACGGCTTCACCGGCGACCCCAACGGCACCTGGGTGATCAACGTCTGCGATAACGCCGGCCTGGACGTGGGCCGTTTCGTGATGGCCAAGCTCAACTTCTGCACCGTGCCGCTGATCACCAGTTTCAGCTCCAACAGCCCCATTTGCGAAGGCAGCACCCTCACGCTGAACTCGACGGCCACCGGGGATGCCCCCCTGGCCTTCAGCTGGAGCGGTACCGGCACCTTCAGCCCCAACAACACCAGCGCCAACGTAACGGTGACCGGGGCCGCCACCGGCAACTACACCCTGACGGTCTCCAACGCCTGCGGCGCGGCCGTGCAGGTCATCCCCGTCACGGTGAACCCCCTGCCCATCATGAGCTGCCCGCCCGACATCTCCGGGGTGTGCTCCGCCGACGCGCCCTTCGCCCTCAGCGGGGCCACGCCTGCCGGCGGCACCTACAGCGGCACGGGCGTGAGCGGTGGCAACTTCGACCCCGCCGTGGCCGGTGGGGGCACGCACACCATCACCTACAGCTACACCGACGGCAACGGCTGCACCAACACCTGCACCTTCAACATCGACGTGACCACGGCCACCACCTGGTACAGCGACCTGCTGGACGGCGACGGCCTGGGTGACCCGGGCAGCCCCCTGATGGCCTGCGCACAACCGCCCGGCTATGTGGCCGACAACACCGACCTGTGCCCCGCCGTGAGCGGCACGGTGGGCAGCGCCTGTGACGACGGCGATGCCTGCACCATCAACGACGTGCTCGACGGCGCTTGCAACTGTGCAGGGACCTTCCAGGATTCCGACGGCGACACGGTATGTGATGCCAACGACAACTGCCCGATGGTGCCCGGCCAGGTGGGCAGCCCCTGCGATGATGGCGACGACTGCACCATCAACGATGTGCTCGACGGCACCTGCAACTGTGCAGGCACGCCCAGCCCCGACACCGACGGCGACGGCGCCTGCGATGCCGACGACGGCTGTCCCAACGATCCCAACAAGACCTGGGAGGGCGTCTGCGGCTGCGGCAACCCCGATGTGGACGGTGACGGCGACACGGTGATGGACTGCCTGGACGGCTGCCCCACCGACCCCAACAAGTTCGAGCCGGGGGTCTGCGGCTGCGGTGTCCCCGACACCGATACCGACGGCGACAGCGTCCTGGACTGCAACGACCTCTGCCCCCTGGACCCCCTGAAGACCGCTCCGGGCAGCTGCGGCTGCGGGCACGCTGAGCCCGGCACCGCCTGCGACGACGGCGACCCCAACACCGGCAACGACACGGTGAACGCCAACTGCCAGTGCCTGGGACAGCCCCTGGACTGCGCCGGCACCCCCGGTGGTCCGGCGCTGCCGGGTACCCCCTGCGATGACCTCGACCCAGGGACCGCCAACGATGTCTACGACGCCAACTGCACCTGCGCCGGCACGCCCACCAGCCAGTCCGTGGCCCTGGTCCTGGACACCGACGACGACGGCGACCAGACCAGCTGGGAGATCATCCCCCAGGGCGGCGGCACCCCGCTGTGCTCCGGCGCCAACTACCCCAACAACAGCACCGTCACCCTCTCCTGCCCCCTGGCCGACGGCTGCTATGAACTGCGCGTGATGGACAGCTTCGGCGACGGCATGACCATCGGCGGATACCTGCTGCGCGATGCCCAGAACCAACGCATCATCGACAACACCGGCAACGGCGACTTCGGCACCCTGAGCCAGATCGCCAACAACGGCGGCTTCTGCCTGCCCCTGGGCACCGACCATGTGCGCCCCAGCCGCTGCGACCTGGAGAACCTGCTGCCCACCGATTGGACCGCCGCCCAGGAGAACCCCGCCGTCAGCGCCCAGTTCGGCCAGGGCGACCAGTCCGACGACGGCTACCAGTTCTGGTTCTTCGACCCCAACGGCACCTACAGCCGCCGCATCCTGGTCACGCACGCCAACAGCGACCCCACCTTCCCCTATGGACCCGCACGCTGCAGCCACCTGCGCTTCACCAGCATGGTGACCAGCCCCCTGCCCCACAACACCCTGCTCAACGTCCGCGTCCGCGCACGGGTCAACGGCAGCTACGCCCCCTTCGGCCCGGCATGCCGCCTGCGCATCGACCCGGTGGCCCAGTGCCCCACCACACAGCTGGTCGACGACATCAACAGCCCCCTGCACTCCTGCGGCATCACCAACGTGCTGCTCGACGGCTCGCAGTACCTGCACGCCCAGTATGTGGGCAACGCGGTGACCTACCAGTGGGAGTTCGACGACATCAACAGCGCCTACCTGCGGCGCATCGCCGCCGGCAGCAGCGCCCTGCACCTCTCGGCCTGGGCCACCCTGCCCCTGCAGTACAACACCTCCTACAGTGTGCGGGTGCGTGTGAGCTACGACGGCGGCGCCAACTGGTGTCCCTGGGGGGCGGCCTGCACCATCACCACCGCTCCCCTGCCTCCCGGACAGGGACAGGGACGCGGCCTGCAGGCCCTGCCTGCGGATGAGCCCGCCACCTTCCAGCTCTGGCCCAACCCCAACCGCGGCGACCGCGTGAACGTCCTGGCCGACGGTCTGCCCCTGGAGGCCGGCTCCGCCGAGCTGGCCCTGGTGGACCTCGCCGGCCGCATCGTGATCGCCCAGCAGGTGCCGGTGACCGACGGCACCGTGCAGTACGTCCTGGACCTCCAGGGTCGTGCCGTGCCCGGCCTCTACACCGTGGTCCTGCGCACCCAGGACAGCGAGCGCGCCCTGCGCCTGGTGGTCCAGTAAGCGCCGCGCCCTCACGCCAAGGGCCGCCCCTTTCGGGACGGCCCTTGGTGCTTACGGGGGCGCTCAGCGGCCTTCCGGATACAGCAGGTAACGGGCCCGCACAAGGCGGAAGGCCTCGACCGCCGGCTTCCAGGAATCGCGGATCTGCTGTTCGCTCTCGCCACGCCGGATGCGCAGCCGCAGGTCCGGTCCGCCGGCCAGCTTGTCGAAGAAGGGTGTGAAGAACGCCTCCTTGTCCGGCGCGGCCTGGTACATGCCGATGAGCCAGCCCAGATGCAGGCGCGGTTCCAGCCGGCTGTAGAACGTTCCATACTCCCGCAGATCGAGCCCGGTGCATTCCTGCCCCTTGTAGGGCGGCTCCTTGGCGCCCGGCATCGACCGCGGGGTGAAGCGGAAGGAACCCAGGGTGCAGCCCGGATAGCCGATGCACTGGAACGGCATGTCGGTGCCCCGCCCCATGCTGACGATGGTGCCCTCGAAAAGGCCGAGCGCCGGATACAGCAGGATGGACGCCAGGTTGGGCAGGTTGGGGCTGGGCCGCACGGGTGGTGCGTAGGCCATGCCGTGCTCATACCCCGTGCAGGGCACCACGGTGAGGTCCAGGGTACGGCCCGGCCCCAGCCAGCCCTCGCCCAGGATCATGCGGGCGAACTCGCCCACGGTCATCCCGTGGACCAGGGGCACGGGGTGCATGCCCACAAAGCTGCGGTGCGCCATATCCAGCACCGGACCATCCACATAGAAGCCGTTGGGGTCGGGTCGGTCCAGCACGATCACCGGCAGACCGGCATCGGCGGCCGCGGTCATGATGTGGTGCAGGGTGCCGATGTAGGTGTAGAACCGCACACCCACGTCCTGCACGTCGAACAAGAGCACGTCCACATCCTGCAGCTGTTCCGGCCTGGGCTTTTTATCAGTTCCGTACAGGGAGATCAGGGGCAGGCCGGTGCGCACGTCCCGTCCGTCCTTCACATGTTCCCCGGCATCGGCATCGCCCCGGAAGCCGTGCTCGGGAGCGAACACCTTCACCACGCGGACCCCGGCGGCGAGCAGCGAATCCACGAGATGGCGCTCGCCGATGCGGCCTGTCTGGTTGGTGACCACGGCCACACGCCGCTCCATCAACAATGGCAGGTATTCGGCGGTGCGCTCGGCCCCCACCTGGAGGGTCGCGGTGCCCGTTGGCGGCAGGGGTTCCACCTGGGCCGGCACACGCCCGCCACAGGCGCTTAGACACAACAGGGCAAGAAGGAGCGGGAGGTGCATGCGGAGGCTGTGGCCGGTGTGCCGGTGGCGAAAGTAGGCCGGGGGCGGTGGCGCTACCTTGCGCGCCATGGGTCTGGCCACCATCATCGCGCGCCGCATCCTGGCCGACCCCGAGCGGCAGGACCGGCTCTCGCGTCCGATCGTGCTGATCGCCATGGTGGGGATCGTGCTGGGCATGGCCGTGATGATGCTCACGGTGGGCATCACCCGCGGGTTCCAACGCGAGATCCGGGCCAAAGTGGTGGGCGTGGGCGGGCACCTGCAGCTCACGGCCATCGAGCAGAACGACCCCAAGGAGACCCCGCGCATGGTGCTGGACCCGGCGCAGGTGGCGGCCCTGCGCGCCCTTCCAGGCGTGGCCCACGTGCAGGCGTACGCCACCAAGCCCGGCATCGTGGAGACCGACGGCGACCTGGAGGGCGTGGTGGTACGCGGCCTGGGCGGCGACATGGACCCGGCCTACCTCCGGCAACACCTCACCGCAGGACGCCTGCCCGCTTTCGGCGCAGCGGAACGCCCCAACGAGGTGCTGGTGAGCAACTACCTGGCCGACCGGCTGCGCATCGCCGTGGGCGACACGGTCACCATTTACCTGGTGAAGGATCGCGACGACATCCGTCCGCGCAAGTTCATCGTCAGCGGCACCTACCGCACCGGGCTCGAACAGGTGGACCATCAGGTGGTGGTGGTGGACATCGGCCACCTGCAACGCTTCGCCCAGTGGGGCCTTACGGCCGAAGTGCTGGTGGACACGGTGGACGGGGGGATCACCGTGAAAGGCCTGGCCTTCGGAGGAGATGGGCACCACACGTTCGCTTGGTCGGTGCCGGAATGGACGGGCCCCGGACCGCACCGGGTGGATGACGCGGTGCGGGAACGCATGGGCCGCGAGCCGATCGCCCTGGTGGTCGCCGACGCGGCCGGCACCCTGCCGGACACGGCCTGGGTGCGCTTCAGTCACGTGCCGGGGATGCTGCAACGCGGCGGAGGCGGCGGCAGCCACCGGCGTTATGTGGGCGGCATCGAGGTGGACCTGAACAGCTTCGAGCACCTGGACGAACTGGAGGAGGTGGTGCATGCGCAAGTGCTGGAGCCCGACCAGCGGCTCACCACCGTGCGCGAACGCAGCCCGGAGATCTTCGCCTGGCTCGAACTGTTGGACACCAACGTGGCCGTGGTGATCGTGCTGATGGTGGTGGTGGCCGTCATCAACATGACCAGCGCACTGCTGCTGATCATCCTGGAACGCACCACCATGATCGGTGTGCTCAAGGCGCTGGGGGCCTCCAACGGGCAGGTGCGCCGCATCTTCCTGCTGGACGGGGCGTGCATCCTGGGCATCGGCATCCTGGGGGGCGATGTGCTCGGCATCGTGCTGGCGCTGGTGCAGCGTTGGACGGGCTGGGTGCGACTGCCCGTGGAGAGCTATTACGTGGACGTGGTGCCGGTGGACCTGGACCTCCTCCCCATCCTGTTGCTGAACGCCGGCACCCTGATCGTCTGCGTGTCGGCCCTGGTGCTGCCCAGCATGCTGGTCACCCGCATCGCCCCGGCGCGTGCCATCCGGTTCGACTGAAGGGCCGCGTCGCGCAGCCCCGGCGGAAAGGTCCCGTCGCCGTCGCGAAGCAGGTAACTTCGCCAACACCATTCCCGGTGCCGTCATGCAGATCCACGACAACATCCTCAGCACCATCGGCCGCACGCCCATGGTGCGCCTCCACAAGATCGTGAAGGACATCCCCGCCACCGTGCTGGCCAAGGTGGAGACCTTCAACCCCGGCAACAGCATCAAGGACCGCATGGCCATCAAAATGGTGGAGGATGCCGAGAAGGCCGGTCTGCTGAAACCCGGCGGCACCATCATCGAAGGCACCAGCGGCAACACGGGCATGGGGCTGGCCATCGCCGCCATCATCAAGGGCTACAGGTGCATCTTCACCACCACCGACAAGCAGAGCAAGGAGAAGGTGGACATCCTGCGGGCCTTCGGGGCCGAGGTGATCGTGTGCCCCACCAACGTGGACCCCGAGGACCCGCGCAGCTATTACAGCGTCAGCAGCCGCCTGGTGAAGGAGACGCCCAACAGCTGGAAGGCCAACCAGTACGACAACCCCAGCAACGCGCAGGCCCACTACGAAAGCACCGGGCCCGAGATCTGGGAACAGACCGGGGGCAAGGTGGATCACCTGGTCGTCGGCGTCGGTACCGGGGGCACCATCTGCGGCACGGCCAGGTTCCTCAAGGAGAAGAACCCCAAGCTGAAGGTCTGGGGCATCGACACCTACGGCTCGGTGTTCAAGAAACTGAAGGAGACCGGCGAGTTCGACAAGAACGAGATCTACCCGTACATCACCGAAGGCATCGGTGAGGACTTCGTGCCGCAGAACGTGGACATGGACCTGATCGACCACTTCGAGAAGGTCACCGACCGCGATGCCGCCATCTACACGCGGAAGATCGTGCGGGACGAGGCCATCTTCGTGGGGAACAGCGCGGGGGCGGCCATGGCCGGGCTCATCCAGCTCAAGGACAACTTCCGCAAGGGCGAAGTGGTGGTGGTGATCTTCCACGACCACGGCAGCCGGTACGTGGGCAAGATGTTCAACGACGACTGGATGCGCGAGCGCGGCTTCCTGGTGGAGGAGAAGCCCACGGCGGGCGATCTCCTGAAGGGCAAGGAGCTCGCGCTGCTGAGCGTGGAGGCTGAAGAGCCCGTGCTGGCGGCGATCGACAAGATGCGCAAGCACAACATCGACCAACTGCCCGTGTTCGACGGTGGGAAGCCCGTGGGCACCATCACCGACGCCCGGCTGTTCGACGCGATCCTGGAGGATGCCGAGGTGCGCACCCAGAAAGCTCGTGTGGTGATGGGCCCCGCCCTGCCCGTGCTGAAGGTGGATGCCACGCTGGACGAAGTGGCGGCGAAGCTGGGCAACGGTTCGCCGGCGGTGTTGGTGGAACAGGCGAACGGGTATGGGATTCTCACCAAGCAGGACATCATCGGGAAATTGCGGTGATCCGCCTGGGTCATGCCTGAACTCTGCCGCTTCTACGGGATCATCATCCGGATGTATTTCATGGACCACGACCCGCCGCACTTCCACGCGGAATACCAAGGTCATCGCGCCGAGTTTGACATCCGCACCCTTGAACTGATCGCCGGTTCCTTGCCCGGCAGGGCGCATGCGCTGGTACTGGAATGGGCATCCATGCATCGCGCGGAACTGCTGACCAACTGGAACCGTGCCGTGGAGGGCGAACTTCCATCGCCGATCGATCCACTACCTTAGGGACATGAACACGGTCGTAAAGGTCATTCCGCAAGAAGCCAACCGGCTCATCCTGACCTTCGCGGATGGCTTCCAAGCGGAGGTCGACCTAAAGCCCCTGCTCACCAAAGGCATCGCCCAACAGGTGGCCCCTCCCGACCTCTTCGCGCAGGTGACCACGGAACCCGGTGGCGGGATAGCCTGGCCGAACGGGTTCGATCTGTGTCCGGAATTCCTGCGGGAATTGGCCGAGAAGCGACAGGCGGCAGCGTGATCATGCATGTTGCCCCTTGATCCTGTAGCACGACAGACCACATACTATCCTGAACCGATCTGATCGGCACTTTATGGATCGATCGGTGGTCGCTATACAAGGTCTGTTCAACCTGCTAAACATGCTTGGCGTGGCTGTGCGCAAGGCTTTGGGCTGATCCAACGTTCACCTGAATGAGGTCATCAGGACCAGGGACAACACATTGGTTGGCATCGGCACCCTTGCTGCAATGGCAGCGCTATGCCTGTTCCTCTTCGCTTGCTGAATTCGATCATCTGATCATCTGATCGCATGCGCTCCCTCACCGACCAGATGCACCGTACCGTTCTGGTGCCCGACCTCCCCCAGCGCATCATCTCGCTCGTCCCCTCCCAAACCGAACTGCTCCACGACCTTGGTCTGGGCGACCGCGTGGTGGGCATCACCAAGTTCTGCATCCACCCGGAGGCCTGGTTCCGGAGCAAGGCGCGCGTGGGCGGCACCAAGCAGGTGGACATCGCGAAGGTGCGCGCATTGATGCCCGACCTGATCATCGGCAACAAGGAAGAGAACGCACGGGCCGACATCGAGGCGCTGGAACAGGAATTTCCGGTCTGGATGAGCGACATCGACGACCTGGGCGGTGCGCTGGACATGATCCGCCGTGTGGGCGCAATGACCGGCACCGGGGCCGGGGCCGAAGGCATCGCCCGGGGGATCGAGGCCGCATTCGCAGGGCTCCGGGCCGGGGGCCATGGACGCAGGGCGGCCTACCTCATCTGGCGCGATCCGTGGATGGTGGCCGGACCGGGCACCTTCATCGACGACATGCTCGGGCGCTGCGGTCTCGTGAATGTCTTCCGCGACCATGCGGATCGCTACCCTGCGATCGATCTGGAGGAGCTGGCCGCCCGCGGCCCGGACCTCGTCCTGTTGTCCTCGGAACCCTATCCGTTCGGCGACAAACACCTCCCTGAATTGCGAGATGCACTTCCGAAGGCGACGGCGCTGCTGGTGGACGGCGAGCCCTTCAGCTGGTATGGCAGCAGGTTGTTGAGCGCTCCGGCATACTTCAACGGTCTGTTGGGGGGACCGACGGTCTGAACGCCGGCTGCGACCGGGCTACTTTTGCCCGTCGGCCATGCGTACCCTCCTCCTCCCCCTCCTGCTCCTTGGGCTGCAGGGCCCGGCGCACGGCCAGCGTGTGGGGGTGGTGCTGGGCGGCGGGGGCGCCACGGCCATGACGCACATCGGAGTGCTGATGGCCCTGGAGGACCGCGGCATCCCCATCGACCACATCGCGGGCAGCAGCATGGGGGCCTTGGTGGGCGCGATGTACGCAGCGGGGTACGCCCCGCGCGAGATCGACAGCCTGTTCCGCACGGACCTGTACCGGACCATGGCCGAGGGCGGCGTGGAGGACCGCTACACCTACTTCTTCAAGCACGACCAGCCGGATGCCTCGGTGATCAACGTGAAGATCGATCTGGACACGCTGTTGCAAACCTCGCTGCCCACCAACCTGCGGAGCCCTGTGCTCATCGACTTCGAACAGATGCGCGGGTTCGCCGGTGCCAGTGCCGCCAGCGGATACGACCTGGACAGCCTTTTCGTGCCTTTCCGCTGTGTGGCGAGCGACATCACCGCCCAGCGGCCGGTGCTGTTCCGGCGGGGCGACCTGGCGCAGGCGGTGCGGGCCAGCATGAGCTATCCGTTCTACTTCAAGCCCATCCGGGTCGATGGCCACCTGATGATGGACGGCGGGCTGTACAACAACTTCCCCAGTGACATCATGTACGAGGAGTTCATGCCCGACGTGATCATCGGCAGCAACGTCGCAAGCAACTCGGCACCGCCGGACGAGGACGACCTGCTGAGCCAGCTGCGGGCCATGCTCCAAGAACCGACGAACTATGCGGTGCACTGCGCGGACGGGCTGATCATCGAGCCGCGCACCACCACCGGCCTGTTCGACTTCAGCCGCATCGGCGCCACCATCGAGGACGGCTATGCCGCGGCCATGGCGCGGATGCCCGAGATCGAAGCGCTGGTGTGGCGCCGTGCGGATGCCGCGGACCTGGTGGCGCGCCGGGCGGCCTTCCGTGCGAAGTGGCCACCGCTGCACTTCGGCGGGCTGGAGGTCACAGGACTGCGCAAGGGGCGGGCGCAGTACGTGCAGCGCATGCTCACCGACCGCGACGGGGCGATCGACATGCGACGGTTCAAGAGCCTCTACTTCCGCCTGCATGACGACGACAACATCGGGCGGTTGTACCCCACGGCCCGCTACCGGCCCGATCGTGGCGACTTCGACCTGCGGCTCGACGTGGCCGCGGAGAAGGAGTTGCACGCCCGCTTCGGCGGCATGTTCTCCTCGCGACCCATCAACACGGGCATGGTGGGGCTGCGCTACAACCTGTTCGGTCGCTGGAGCGCGTCGCTGCAGGCCCTCTCCTGGTTCGGCAAGTTCTACGCCGCGGGCCAGGTGCGGCTGCGTGCCGACCTCCCCACGGCCGCGCCCATCTACCTGGAGCCGCTGTTCACCATCCACCGCACGGACCACTTCCGGAGCTTCGCCACCTTCTTCGATGAGGTGCGGCCCTCGTTCGTGGTGCTGCGCGAGACCTGGGGCGGGCTGAACGCCGGCATGGGCATGGGCAACAAGGGGCGGCTGCGCCTGGACGTGAAGTACGGGCAAACGCGGGACAGCTACTACCAGCACCTCGACTTCAGCCCCACCGACACGGCCGACGTCACCGAATTCCTGCACTGGACCGGCGGGTTCATCACCGAGCGGAACTCGTTGAACCGCAAGCAGCACCCCAACGCGGGCGAGCAGTTGAAGGTGGAGGCACGCTTCATCAGCGGCACCGAACGCACCGTTCCGGGATCCACCGGCACCGCCTCCGCGACCACGCGTGCGCGGCACGACTGGTTCTTCGTGAAGGCCACGCTGGACAAGTACTTCCTGCCACGTGGCGTGTTCCGTTTCGGCGGCCTGGTGGAGGGCGTGTACAGCAACTACCCCTTCCTTTCCAACTACACGGCCACGGTGGCGCGCGCACCCGTGTTCCAACCCACGCCGGAGAGCCGGACCTACTTCCTGGAGAACTTCCGTGCGCAGCAGTATGTGGCCTGCGGACTGCGCACCATCGTGGCGCTGGCACACAACCGCTTCGACCTTCGCCTGGAAGGATATCTGTTCCAGCCCTACCGGGCCATCCTGCGGTCCGTGGACGACGAACCGGCGGCGGGGCTGGCCGTGAGCGACCGCGCCTATCTGGCGTCGGGTTCCCTGATCTACAACAGCCCCGTGGGGCCGATCTGGTTCAACACCAGTTACATCGACGGACTGCCGGAGCCCTGGGCGGTGAGCCTCAACTTCGGCTACGTGATCTTCGCCCAGCGCAGCTGGGAGTGACCGGGGTTGTCCAGGCCGTACGGCCGCTCAGGCTTGGGCCGTGGGTCCCCCGAAGCCCATGGGCACCTCGGGCACCTCCCCTTCGCGGATGGGCCCGTGCACGGCCTCGTACTTCTGCACATTGTCCGTCAGGGCCCGCATGAGCCGCTTGGCATGCTGCGGGGTGAGCAGGATGCGGGCACGGACCTTGGCCTTGGGCACACCGGGCATCACGCGCACGAAATCGAGGACGAACTCAGAGCTGCTGTGCGTGATGATGGCCAGGTTGCTGTACGTGCCATCGGCCACCTCTTCGCTGATCTCGATGTTGAGCTGGTTGGGACGGGGCTGGTCCTTCTGGTCTGCCATGGGTGGAAGTATGGAAGTTGAAAGCGGAAAGATGAAAGGGGACTCCTTCCGTTGGAACGTCAGGCTCCCCTTTCAGCTTTCAACGCTGCCAGTTCAGCTTGTCACGGTCACTCGTCGATCTCCTGGGCGGCCAGGTTGTCGGCCATCATGCGTGCGTACTCCTCCTTGTTGTACACGGTGGTCGCCTGGAAGCGGCGGGTGCCGGTACCGGCGGGGATGAGGTGACCCACGATGACGTTCTCCTTGAGGCCGTTGAGGTGGTCCTCCTTGGCGCTCACGGCGGCCTCGTTCAGCACCTTGGTGGTCTCCTGGAAGGAGGCCGCGCTGATGAAGCTCTCGGTCTGCAGGCTGGCGCGGGTGATGCCCTGGAGCAGGGTGCGGGCGGTGGCCGGGCGTGCGGCGCGGGCCTCCACCGGCTTCTGGTCCTTGCGCTTGAGCACGCTGTTCTCGTCGCGCAGCTTGCGCATGGTCACCATCTGGCCCTCCTTCAGGTTGGTGCTCTCCCCGGCGTCGGTCACCACCATCTTGTCGAACAGGTCGTCGTTCTCCTCCATGAACTCGGTCTTGTTCACGGCCTGGCGCTCCAGGAAGCGGGTGTCGCCAGGGTCCTCGATCTCCACCTTCCGCATCATCTGGCGCACGATGACCTCGAAGTGCTTGTCGTTGATCTTCACGCCCTGCATGCGGTACACCTCCTGCACCTCGTCCACCAGGTACTCCTGCACGCGGGTGGGTCCCTGGATGTCCAGGATGTCGGTGGGGCTGATGGAGCCGTCGCTGAGGGGCTGTCCGGCCTTGATGAAGTCGTTCTCCTGCACGAGGATGTGCTTGCTCAGGGGCACCAGGTAGTACTTGCGCTCGCCGGTGCGGCTCTCGACGATGATCTCGCGGTTGCCGCGCTTGATCTTGCCGTAGGAGATGATGCCATCGATCTCGCTGACAATGGCCGGGTTGCTCGGGTTGCGGGCCTCGAAGAGCTCGGTGACGCGCGGCAGACCGCCGGTGATGTCACCGCCCTTGCCGCTGGTGCGCGGGATCTTCACCAGCACATCGCCGGCCTCGATCTTCTGGCCGTCGGCCACGATGATGTGAGCGCCCACGGGCAGGCTGTAGCTCTTGAGCTCCTCCTTGCCCTTGATGTCCATGATGCGGATCGTGGGGTTCTTCTTCTTGTCACGGCTCTCCACGATCACCTTCTCGGTGAAGCCGGTCTGCTCGTCGATCTCCTCGCGGTAGGTCACGCTCTCCTCGATGCTCTCGAAGGCGAGGGTACCGGCCAGTTCGGAGATGATCACGGCGTTGTAGGGATCCCAGGTGCAGATCACATCGCCCTTCTTCACCTTGCCGGGCTTGGCGTAGAGGAAGGCGCCGTAGGGCACGTTGCTCGTGGTGAGCACGATGCCGGTGTTGCTGTCCACGATGCGCATCTCGGTGCTGCGGCTGATCACCACCTCGGCATCGCGGTCCTGGCGGTCCTTCTTGCGCACGGTGCGCAGCTCGTCGATCTCCAGGATGCCGTCGTACTTGGCCGTGATCTGGCTGTCCTCGGCGATCTTCCCGGCGACACCGCCCACGTGGAAGGTGCGCAGGGTGAGCTGGGTGCCGGGTTCGCCGATGGACTGTGCGGCGATGACGCCGACGGCCTCGCCCATCTGGACCTTGCGGCCGGTGGCCAGGTTGCGACCGTAGCACTTGGCGCACACGCCGTGCTTTTGCTCGCAGGTGAGCACGCTGCGGATCTCCACCTCCTCGATGGGGCTGGCACCGATGGCGGCGGCGATGTCCTCGGTGATCTGGTCGCCGCTCCGTACGATCAGTTCGCCGGTCTGCGGGTGGTACACATCGTGCACGGCGGTGCGTCCCAGGATGCGGTCGTGGAGGGTCTCCACCACCTCCTCGTTCTTCTTGAGGGCGGTGGCCACCAGGCCGCGCAGGGTGCCGCAATCCTCGTTGGTGATCACCACGTCCTGGGCCACGTCCACCAGTCGGCGGGTCAGGTAGCCGGCGTCGGCGGTCTTCAGCGCGGTGTCGGCCAGGCCCTTGCGGGCGCCGTGGGTGCTGATGAAGTACTCCAGGATGGACAGGCCCTCCTTGAAGTTGGACAGGATGGGGTTCTCGATGATGTCCTGGCCGCCGCCGCCGCCGCTCTTCTGGGGCTTGGCCATCAGGCCCCGCATGCCGCTCAGCTGGCGGATCTGCTCCTTGCTGCCGCGGGCGCCGCTGTCCATCATCATGTAGATGGAGTTGAAGCCCTGGCGGTCGCTCTTGATGCGCTCCATGAGGCTGAACGTCACCTTCGAGTTGGTGTGCGTCCAGATGTCGATGGTCTGGTTGTACCGCTCGTTGTTGGTGATGAGGCCCATGTTGTAGTTGTTGGTCACCTCGTCCACCTCCTTCTGGGCTGCGCCCACCAGGCGGTCCTTCTCATCGGGCACCACCACGTCCATCAGGTTGAAGCTCAGGCCGCCGCGGAAGGCGCTCATGAAGCCCAGTTCCTTGATGTCGTCCAGGAATTGCGCGGCCTTGGCCGTGCCGCACTCCTTGAGCACCAGGCCGATGATGTCGCGCAGGGCCTTCTTGGTGAGCAGCTCGTTGATGAAGCCCACCTCGTCGGGCACCACCTCGTTGAACAGCACGCGGCCGCAGGTGGTCTCGATCAGGGAGGACTTGCCGGTCTTGGGGTCGGTCCAGCGCACCTTGATCCAGGCGTGCAGGTCCACCTGGCCTTCGTTGTAGGCGATGATGAGCTCCTCGGGGCTGTAGAAGCTGCGACCTTCGCCCTTCATGGTCCGCTCCTTGTCGCTCTTGCGGCCCTTGGTGATGTAGTAGAGGCCGAGCACCATGTCCTGGCTGGGCACCGCGATGGGGGCGCCGTTGGCCGGGTTGAGGATGTTGTGGCTGGCCAGCATCAGCAGCTGGGCCTCCAGGATGGCGGCATGGCCCAGGGGCACGTGCACGGCCATCTGGTCACCGTCGAAGTCGGCGTTGAAGGCGGTGCACACCAGGGGGTGCAGCTGGATGGCCTTGCCCTCGATCATCTTGGGCTGGAAGGCCTGGATGCCCAGGCGGTGCAGCGTGGGGGCCCGGTTGAGCAGCACGGGGTGGCCCTTGAGCACGTTCTCCAGGATGTCCCACACCACGGGCTCCTTCTTGTCCACGATCTTCTTGGCGCTCTTCACGGTCTTCACGATCCCCCGCTCGATGAGCTTGCGGATGATGAAGGGTTTGAAGAGCTCGGCGGCCATGTCCTTGGGCAGACCGCACTCATGGAGCTTCAGTTCGGGGCCCACCACGATCACGGAACGGGCGCTGTAGTCCACGCGTTTGCCGAGCAGGTTCTGGCGGAAGCGGCCCTGCTTGCCCTTGAGCGAATCGCTCAGGGACTTCAGCGGGCGGTTGCTCTCGCTCTTCACGGCGCTGCTCTTGCGGCTGTTGTCGAACAGGCTGTCCACGGCCTCCTGCAACATGCGCTTCTCGTTGCGCAGGATCACCTCGGGGGCCTTGATCTCCATCAGGCGCTTGAGGCGGTTGTTGCGGATGATGACGCGGCGGTAGAGGTCGTTGAGGTCGCTGGTGGCGAAGCGGCCGCCGTCCAGGGGCACCAGGGGGCGCAGCTCGGGCGGGATCACCGGCACCACCTTCACGATCATCCACTCGGGCTTGTTCTCGCGGCGTGCGTTGGCGTCGCGGAAGGCCTCCACCACGTTGAGGCGCTTGAGGGCCTCGTTCTTGCGCTGCTGGCTGGTCTCGGTGTTGGCCTTGTGGCGCAGGTCGTAGCTCAGGCTGTCCAGGTCCAGGCGCTTGAGCAGCTCCTGGAGCGCATCGGCGCCCATCCGGGCGATGAACTTGTTGGGGTCGGCATCGTCCAGGTACTGGTTCTCCTTGCCGAGCTGCTCCAGGATGTCCAGGTATTCCTCCTCGGTGAGGAAGTCCAGGTACTGCACCGCGTTGCCCTCCTTGTTCTTGGCCTGGCCGGGCTGGATCACCACGTAGCGCTCGTAGTAGATGATCTGGTCGAGCTTCTTGGTGGGCAGGCCCAGCAGATAGCCGATCTTGTTGGGCAGGCTGCGGAAGTACCAGATGTGGGCCACGGGCACCACCAGCTGGATGTGGCCCATGCGCTCGCGGCGCACCTTCTTCTCGGTGACCTCCACGCCGCAGCGGTCGCACACGATGCCCTTGTAGCGGATGCGCTTGTACTTGCCGCAGTGGCATTCGAAGTCCTTCACCGGACCGAAGATGCGCTCGCAGAACAGGCCGTCGCGTTCGGGCTTGTAGGTGCGGTAGTTGATCGTCTCGGGCTTGATGACCTCACCGTGGCTGCGCTCCAGGATGAGCTCGGGGCTGGCGAGGCTGATGACGATCTTGTTGAAGTTGCTGTTCAGCTTGACCTCCTTCTTCATGGGTTGGCTAGGCAATGCGTTCGACGTTGTGTGGCCGCATGGCGCTCGTTACTCGAGCGACACGTTGAGCGCGAGGCCGCGCAGTTCATGGAGCAGCACGTTGAAGGACTCGGGGATGCCCGGCTGGGGCAGCGGCTCGCCCTTCACGATGCTCTCGTAGGCCTTGGCACGGCCCACCACGTCGTCGCTCTTCACGGTGAGGATCTCCTGCAGGATGTTGCTGGCGCCGAAGGCCTCCAGGGCCCACACCTCCATCTCGCCGAAGCGCTGGCCGCCGAACTGGGCCTTGCCGCCCAGCGGCTGCTGGGTGATCAGGCTGTAGGGGCCGATGGAGCGTGCGTGCATCTTGTCGTCCACCATGTGGGCGAGCTTGATCATGTAGATGACACCCACGGTGGCGGGCTGGTCGAAGCGCATCCCGGTGCCGCCATCGTGCAGGTAGGTGCGGCCGAAGCGGGGCACGCCGGCCTCGTCGGTCTGGGCGTGGATCTCGTCCAGGGTGGCGCCGTCGAAGATGGGGGTGGCGTACTTGCGCCCCAGCTTCAGGCCGGCCCATCCCAGCACGGTCTCATAGATCTGGCCCAGGTTCATGCGGCTCGGCACGCCCAGGGGGTTGAGCACGATGTCCACCGGTGTGCCGTCCTCCAGGTAGGGCATGTCGGCGTCGCGCACGATGCGGGCCACGATACCCTTGTTGCCGTGGCGGCCGGCCATCTTGTCGCCGATGGCCAGTTTGCGCTTGGCGGCCACGTACACCTTGGCCAGCTTCACGATGCCGGCCGGCAGTTCGTCGCCGATGCTCACCTGGAACTTCTTGCGCTTGTAAACGCCGCTGATGTCGTTGTGGCGGATGTTGTAGTTGTGGATGAGCCTGCGCACGGCCTCGTTCACCTTGCGGTCGGCGGTCCAGTTGGTGGGGTCCACCGTGATGAAATCGATGGCCTGCAGCACCTTGGGCGTGAACTTGACGCCCTTCTTGATCTGCTCCTCCTTGTACTTGTTGAACACGCCGTTGGAGGCCTGGCCGTCCACCAGCTGCATCATCTTGCCGATGAGCACGTTCTTGAGCTCCCCGAGCTCCTTTTCGTGCTCCTTGTCGATGGCCTCCAGCACGGCCTTCTCGTTGGTCTTGCCCTTCTTGTCCTTGATGGCCCGGCTGAAGAGCTTCTTGTCGATCACCACACCGCGGGTGCTGGGGGGCGCCTTGAGGCTGGCGTCCTTCACGTCACCGGCCTTGTCGCCGAAGATGGCGCGCAGCAGCTTTTCCTCGGGGCTGGGGTCGGTCTCGCCCTTGGGGGTGATCTTGCCGATCAGGATGTCGCCCTCGTTGATCTCGGCACCGATGCGGATCAGGCCGTGCTCGTCCAGGTCCTTGGTGGCCTCCTCGCTCACGTTGGGGATGTCCGCCGTCAGCTCCTCCAGGCCGCGCTTGGTGTCGCGCACCTCCATGATGTACTCATCGATGTGGATGGAGGTGAAGATGTCCTCGCGGGCCACGCGCTCGCTGATCACGATGGCGTCCTCGAAGTTGTAGCCCTTCCAGGGCATGAAGGCCACCAGGAGGTTGCGTCCGATGGCCAGTTCGCCGTCCTGCGTGGCATAGCCCTCGCAGAGCGTCTGCCCGGCGGTCACCTTCTCGCCCTTGCGCACGATGGGGCGCAGGTTGGTGCAGGTGCTCTGGTTGGTCTTGAGGAACTTGGTGAGCTTGTACTCCTTCTCATCGCCGTGGAAGCTCACGATGCGGTCCTCCTCGGTGCGCTTGTACTCGATGACGATGCGGTCGCTGTCCACGTATTTGACGGTGCCCTCGCCCTCGGCGGTGAGCAGCACGCGGCTGTCGCGGGCCACGAGCTCCTCCAGGCCGGTGCCCACGATGGGGCTCTCGGGCCGCAGCAGCGGCACGGCCTGGCGCATCATGTTGGATCCCATCAGGGCACGGTTGGCGTCGTTGTGCTCCAGGAAGGGGATGAGGCTGGCGGCGATGGAGGCGATCTGGTTGGGCGCCACGTCCATGAGGTGGATCTCCTGCGGGGTCACCACCGGGAAATCGCCCATCAGGCGGGCCTTCACACGCTTGCCGTGGAAGTCGCCCTCGGCGTTCACCTGGGCGTTGGCCTGGGCGATCATCTTGTTATCCTCTTCCTCGGCGCTGAGGTACACCGGCTCGGCCTTCAGGTCCACCCGGCCCTCCTTCACGGGGCGGTACGGCGTTTCGATGAAACCGAGGCTGTTGATCTTGGAGTACACGCACAGCGAGCTGATCAGGCCGATGTTGGGTCCTTCCGGCGTCTCGATGGTGCAGAGGCGGCCGTAGTGGGTGTAGTGCACGTCGCGCACCTCGAAGCCGGCGCGCTCGCGGCTCAGACCGCCGGGGCCCAGGGCGCTCATGCGGCGCTTGTGGGTGATCTCGGCCAGCGGGTTGGTCTGGTCCATGAACTGGCTCAGCTGGTTCGTCCCGAAGAACGAATTGATCACCGAGCTCAGGGTCTTGGCGTTGATCAGGTCGGTGGGCGTGAACACCTCGTTGTCGCGCACGTTCATGCGCTCGCGGATGGTGCGGGCCATGCGGGCCAGGCCCACGCCGAACTGGGCGTGCAGCTGCTCGCCCACGGTGCGCACGCGGCGGTTGCTCAGGTGGTCGATGTCGTCCACATCGGCCTTGGAGTTCACCAGCTCGATCAGGTAGCGGATGATGCTGATGATGTCCTCCTTGGTGAGCACACGCACGCTGAGCTCGCTTTCCAGGCCGAGCTTCTTGTTGATGCGGTAGCGGCCCACCTCGCCCAGGTCGTAGCGCTGCTCGCTGAAGAAGAGCTTGTCGATCACCCCGCGGGCGGTCTCCAGATCGGGGGGTTCGGCGTTGCGCAGCTGGCGGTAGATCACCTCCACGGCCTCCTTCTCGCTGTTGGAGGTGTCCTTCTGGAGGGTGTTGTAGATCAGGGCGTAGTCGGCGGCGTTCACCCCGGCCTTGTGCAGGATGATGGTCTTGGCGCCGCTGTCCACGATCTGTTCCACGTGGTGCTCCTCGATCACGGTCTCACGGTCGATCAGCACCTCGTTGCGCTCGATGCTCACCACCTCGCCGGTGTCCTCGTCCACGAAGTCCTCCACCCAGCTCTTGAGCACGCGGGCGGCGAGCTTGCGGCCCACGGCCTCCTTCATGGCGGCCTTGGTCACCTTCACCTCGTCGGCCAGGCCGAAGATCTCCAGGATCTGCTTGTCGCTCTCGAAGCCGATGGCGCGCAGCAGGGTGGTCACCGGCAGCTTCTTCTTGCGGTCGATGTAGGCGTACATGACGCCGTTGATGTCGGTGGCGAACTCGATCCAGCTGCCCTTGAAGGGGATCACGCGGGCGCTGTAGAGCTTGGTGCCGTTGGCGTGGCGGCTCTGGCCGAAGAACACGCCGGGGCTGCGGTGCAGCTGGCTCACCACCACGCGCTCGGCGCCGTTCACCACGAAGCTGCCGCGCGGGGTCATGTAGGGGATCTGGCCCAGGTACACGTCCTGCACGATGGTCTCGAAGTCCTCGTGCTCGGGATCGGTGCAGTACAGCTTGAGCTTGGCCTTCAGGGGCACGCTGTAGGTGAGGCCGCGCTCGATGCACTCATCGATGCTGTACCGCGGGGGGTCGATGAAGTAGTCGAGGAACTCCAGCACGAACTGGTTGCGCGTGTCGGTGATCGGGAAGTTCTCCGAGAACACCTTGAAGAGGCCCTCGCTCACCCGGTTCTCCGGAAGGGTCTCGATCTGGAAGAACTCCTCGAAGCTCTTGAGCTGGATCTCCAGGAAGTCGGGGTACGGGGTGGGCAGGGGGTTCGAGCCGAAGTCGATGCGCTTGCTCTTCTTGCTGATGGTCTTCGCCTGGGCCATGGGTTGCGATCGGGGAAAAGGAACGGAAGGGACCTGGGAACTGAGGGGTGCGGGGGGCGCCTGGCGCCCGGGCCGCACGGGAGGGCGGGGAACGACGTGCGACCACGACGCTTCCGATCAGGCCCCGCAAAGGGTCTGTCCGGAGCGCCGTGGTCGTTGCGTCGTCAGGGGCTTTACTTGACCTCGACCTCTGCGCCGGCCTCGGTGAGCTGCTGCTTGATGGATTCGGCCTCCTCCTTGGAGACGCCTTCCTTCAGCGGCTTGGGAGCACCGTCCACCAGGTCCTTGGCCTCCTTGAGGCCCAGGCCGGTGAGCTCCTTCACGAGCTTCACCACGGCGAGCTTGTTGGCACCGCCGGACTTGAGGACCACGTCGAAGCTGGTCTTGGCGGGGGCGGCATCGCCACCACCGGCGGCGGCGCCACCGGCGGCCACGGCCACGGCTGCGGCGGCGGGCTCGATCTTGTACTCGTCCTTCAGGTACTGGGCCAGGTCGTTCACCTCCTTCACGGTGAGACCGACGAGCTGGTCGCCCAGGGCTTTGATGTCTGCCATTGTTGCGGGGTTGTTACTGAGTTGAGAGAGAAGGGAAGCTGTCGGAAGTGCGTAACGCGTTCATGGGCGGCCGCCACCGGGCGGGCGCGCCTTGTGGTAGGTTCTATGCGGCCCGTTCCTGCAGGGCCTTCACCAGGCCGGCGACCTTCTGGCCACCGGAGGCCTGCAGACCGCCGAGCACGTTCTTGATCGGGCTTTGCAGCAGGGCGATGATGTCGCCGATGAGCTCCTCCTTGCCCTTGAGCTTGGCCAGCACGGCCACCTGGTCGTCGCCCACGAAGACGGCCTCATCGATCCAGGCGCTCTTGAGCACGGGCTTCTTGTTGCTCTTGCGGAAGTCCTGGATCACCTTCGCCGGGGCGTTGCCCTTGTCGGCGAACAGGATCGAGGTCTGTCCCTGCAGCGAGCCCATCAGGCCGCTGTAGTCACGGCCTTCGATGCGCTCCATCGCCTTGCGCAGCAGGGTGTTCTTCACCACCTTCATGCGGATGCCGGCCTTGTGGCAGCTGCGGCGCAGGTTGCTGGTGGCCTCGGCGGTGAGCTCACTGGTGTCGGCCAGGTACAGCACGTTGGTCGCCTTGATCTCCTCGACCAGTACGGCGATCGCCTGGTCCTTTTCGGTACGGGTTGCCATGGTTCTGGGGATCTTGGGTTTACTGCACGGTGCGGGTGTCCACCTTGACGCCCGGGCTCATGGTGCTGCTGATGGCGATGCTCTTGATGTAGGCGCCCTTGGCGGTGCTGGGCTTGAGCTTGATCAGGGTCTGGATCAGCTCATGGGCGTTCTCGCTCAGCTTCTGCGCGTCGAACGAGGCCTTGCCGATCACCGCGTGGATGATGCCGGCCTTGTCCACCTTGAAGTCGATCTTGCCGGCCTTCACCTCCTTCACGGCCTTGGCCACGTCCATGGTCACCGTGCCGGTCTTGGGGTTGGGCATCAGGCCGCGGGGCCCGAGCACACGGCCCAGGGCGCCCACCTTGGCCATCACGCCGGGGGTGCAGATGATCACATCCACGTCGGTCCAGCCGCCCTTGATCTTCTCCACGAAGTCGTCCAGGCCGGCCATGTCGGCGCCGGCGGCTTTGGCCTCCTCGCACTTGGCGGGGTCGGCCAGCACCAGCACGCGCACATCGCGGCCCGTGCCGTGGGGCAGGCTCACCGTGCCGCGCACCATCTCGGTGCTCTTCTTGGGGTCCACCCCCAGGCGCACGGCGATGTCCACCGTGGCGTCGAACTTGGTGGTGCTGATCTGTTTCACGATCGACGCGGCCTCCTTGAGCTCATAGCTCTTGGTGGCGTCGTACTTGGCCATCGCGGCCTTCCGTTTTTTGGTCAGGGTCGCCATGGCTTCAGGCTTTCTCGAAGGGGTTGGTACCGGTCACCGTCACGCCCATGCTGCGGGCCGTGCCGGCCACCATGCTCATGGCGCTCTCCAGCGTGAAGCAGTTCAGGTCGGGCATCTTGTCCTCGGCGATGGCCTTCACCTGGTCCCAGGTGATGCTGCCCACCTTCTTGGTGTGGGGCACGCCGCTGCCACCCTTGATCTTGGCCTGCTCCACGATCTGCACCGCCGCGGGCGGGGTCTTGATGATGAAGTCGAAGCTCTTGTCGCTGTAAACGGTGATCACCACGGGCAGCACCTTGCCGGGCTTGTCCTGCGTGCGCGCGTTGAACTGCTTGCAGAACTCCATGATGTTCACGCCCTTGGCGCCGAGCGCCGGGCCGATGGGGGGCGAGGGGTTCGCCGCCCCTCCTTTCACCTGGAGCTTGATCAGCCCCGCTACTTCCTTGGCCATTGTTCTGGTTTTGTGTCCTGGTTGGCGTCCCGCGTTCGGTGCGGGACTCGGACGGTTGGTTTCTTTTCTAGACCTCCTTTTCCACCTGCATGAAGCTCAGTTCCAGCGGGGTCTTCCTGCCGAAGATCTTGACCATCACGCGCAGTTTCTTCTTGTCCTCGTTGATCTCCTCGATCACGCCGTTGAAGCCGTTGAAGGGACCGTCGATCACCTTCACGCCCTCGCCCACGTGGTAGGGGTTGTGGATGGCCTCCTCGGTCTCGGCCAGTTCATCCACGGTGCCCAGGATGCGGTTCACCTCGCTCTGGCGCAGGGGCACGGGGTCGCCCCCCTTCTCGGCCCCGAGGAAGCCGATCACGTTGGGCAGGTTCTTGATGCTGTGGGCGATCTCACCGGTCAGGTCGGCCTCCATCAGCACGTAGCCCGGGAAGAAGTTGCGTTCCTTGCTCACCTTCTTCCCGTCGCGGATCTGGTAGAACTTCTCGGTGGGGATGAGCACCTGGGTGATGTAGGTGCCCATGTTGGAGCGCTTGACCTCGTTCTCGATCAGCTCCTTCACCTTCTTCTCCTTGCCGGAGATGGCGCGGATGACGTACCACTTGCGGTTGGCGGTCGCTACGGCCATGGTCAGCTCATCAGTTTGTAGATGAAACCGAGGATCCCCTTCCAGAAGGAGGTGTTGGCCATGTTCTGCACCCCGAAGATGTAGTCCATGGCGAACACCACCAGGCTGATGATGAGGGCGGTGACGAGCACAACGATGGCGCTGCTCTGGAGCTCCTTCCAGGTGGGCCAGGAGACCTTGTTGACGAGCTCGTTGTAGCTCTCGCTCAGGTATGTCTTGAAGCTTGCCACGTTGATCGCTTGCTTGGGCACGGGTGGCAGGAATCGAACCCGCAGCCTACGGTTTTGGAGACCGTCGCTCTACCAATTGAGCTACACCCGTTCGTTGTGTCCGTTTTCGGCGGCGAAGGCCGGTCCACCTTGCGGCGGACCGGCCCGGCCACCTTGGGTCGTTGTGCTTACTTGATGATCTCGGTCACCTGGCCGGCGCCCACGGTGCGGCCACCCTCGCGGATGGCGAAGCGCAGGCCCTTGTCCATGGCGATCGGCACGATCAGCTTCACGTTGATGGTCACGTTGTCGCCCGGCATCACCATTTCGCGGCCGGCCTCCAGGGTGATCTCCCCGGTGACGTCGGTGGTGCGGAAGTAGAACTGCGGGCGGTACTTGTTGTGGAAGGGGGTGTGGCGGCCGCCTTCCTCCTTCTTCAGCACGTAGATCTCGGCCTTGAACTCGGTGTGCGGGGTGATGCTGCCGGGGGCGGCGATCACCATGCCGCGGCGGATGTCCTTCTTTTCGATGCCGCGCAGGAGCAGGCCGCAGTTGTCGCCGGCCTCACCGCGGTCCAGCAGCTTGCGGAACATCTCCACGCCGGTGCAGGTGCTGGTGAGCTTCTGCTCCTGCATGCCGATGATCTCCACGTTGTCGCCCACCTTCACCACGCCGGTCTCGATACGGCCGGTGGCCACGGTGCCGCGGCCGGTGATGGTGAACACGTCCTCCACGCTCATCAGGAAGGGCTTGTCCGTGTCGCGGGGCGGCACGGGGATCCAGCTGTCCACGGCGTCCATCAGGGCCATCACGGTGTCCACCCACTTGGCTTCGCCGTTCAGGGCGCCCAGGGCGCTGCCGCGGATGATGGGGGTGTTGTCGCCGTCGTACTCATAGAAGCTGAGCAGTTCGCGGATCTCCATCTCCACGAGGTCCAGCAGTTCGGCGTCGTCCACCATGTCCACTTTGTTCATGAACACGACGATCTTGGGCACGCCCACCTGACGGCCGAGCAGGATGTGCTCGCGGGTCTGGGGCATGGGGCCGTCGGTGGAGGCCACCACCAGGATGGCGCCGTCCATCTGCGCGGCACCCGTCACCATGTTCTTCACATAGTCGGCGTGGCCCGGGCAGTCCACGTGGGCGTAGTGACGGTTGGCCGTCTGGTACTCCACGTGGGCGGTGTTGATGGTGATGCCGCGCTCCTTTTCCTCGGGGGCATTGTCGATGGAGTCGAAGCTGCGCTTTTCCGACAGGCCTTTCGCGGCGAGTACGGAAGTGATGGCCGCGGTCAACGTGGTCTTACCATGGTCAACGTGACCGATGGTGCCGATGTTGACGTGCGGCTTGGTACGTTGGAAGGTCTCCTTAGCCATTGTCGTTCGGTCGTTATGGGTGTTCTCTGTTGTCGATCTGTCCGTTCACCTGTCGCACGTGCCTCCCCGCTTGGGGCGGGATGGAGCCGCAGCCGGCCCGGCGGAGCCTTTGACGGGAATTGAACCCGTGACCTCTTCCTTACCAAGGAAGTGCTCTACCCCTGAGCTACAAAGGCCGATGTTCTGGTGGAGGGTTTGGCGGGCCTTGGGGCGCCCGGCCTCCGTGTGGTGGAAGAGCGGGAGACGAGACTCGAACCCGCGACATTCAGCTTGGAAGGCTGATGCTCTACCAACTGAGCTACTCCCGCTTGAAGGATGGCCGATCGTGGGGGGCAGGCCGGGACATGGCTCCGTGAGCAATTGGTGGGGAGAGCAGGATTCGAACCTACGAAGCTGTGAAGCAGCAGATTTACAGTCTGCCCCCGTTGGCCGCTTGGGTATCTCCCCTGTTCCGATCACGGAGCCAATGGACGGATTCGAACCCCCGACCTGCTGATTACAAATCAGCTGCTCTACCAGCTGAGCTACATTGGCACGTACAGCAAGCGAAAGAACGCCTTTCACCCACCTCCCGAAGAGGCCTCCCCGGGAATTGGGCCTGCAAATGTAGGAAACTTCCCGGCACCTCCAAACACACGCAGGGCCCCACTTCAAGCGGAGCCCTGCGGACGCGGTGTTCCGGCCGTTCCGGCCGGTCGTCAAACCTGTTTGGCGCGGGTCTTCGAGCGCTCCAGCTGCCGCCGGATGGCCTCGGCCACCTGGTCGGTGGCCTCCTCGAAGCTTTTGCTGTTGCGTTTGGCGAAGAGCTCCCGGCCGGGCACGGCCATGCGCACCTCCACCACCTTGTTGCGCCGGTCGTCCCCGTCGTGTTCCAAACGCAGGAAGACCTCACTGTTCAGGATGCGGTCGTGGAACAGGGTGAGTTTCTGGAGCCGTTCGCGGATGAAGCTCACGAGCTTGTTGTCGGCGTCGAAATGGATCGAATGCACGTTCACGTTCATGGTCTCTCAGTTCGTTTATGGGTTGCTGCGCCCCCGCCGCGCGGGTGGGCCTGTGCATGCACCTGGCGGAGCTTCTCCACCGTGTTGTGGGTGTACACCTGGGTGGCCGCCAGGTTGGCATGGCCCAGGAGCTCCTTCACGGCGTTGAGGTCGGCCCCGTGGTCCAGCAGGTGCGTGGCATAGGTGTGCCGCAGCACGTGGGGGCTACGTTTTTCGAGGGTGGTCACGGTGGCGAGCACGCGTTGGACAAGCCGTTGTACGCTGCGCCGTGCCAGGGGTTCCCCGGTGGGCCCCAACAACAGGGGCACATCGGGGTCCGTGGCGGGTCGCTGTGCAAGATAAGCCCGGATGGCCTCGATGGTGCCGTCGGGCAGGGGCACGATGCGTTCCTTGTTGCGCTTGCCCAGCACGCGTATGGTGCCCTTTTGCAGGTCCACGGCGGCCCTGGTGAGGCCCAGCAGCTCGGCCAGGCGGATGCCGGTGCCGTACAGCAGCTCCAGCACCAGGCGCTCCTCGGGGCGCAGCTGGACGGCGGGGCCGGCCGGGTCGAACAGGGGGGCCATGCGGCCCTCGGGCACGAAGGTGGGCAGGCGCTTGGGGGCCTTGGGGGGCTCCACCAGGGCCGTGGGGTCGCCTTCCACCGCCCCGGTGGTGCGGGCGAAGCGGTAATAGGCGCGCAGGGCGCTCAACTGCCGGCCCACGGTGCGCGCACCGGCCCCACCGTGCATGCGCTGCATGACCCACTCGCGCACGTCGCCGCCCTGCGCGGTGTCGAGCCCATCGGCCCCTTGCGCGGACAGGTGCGCGGCGAACTGCTCCAGGTCGCGCCGGTAGGCGGCCAGGGTGTGGGGGCTGCACCGTTTCTCGTAGGCCAGGTGCTCCAGGAAGCGCTCGAGGGACATCCGGAAAGCAAGATAGGCGAAAGGTCCGATGGACCCCTCGCCTATCGATACGGCGGAACGCGCGGGCTTATTGCTCCACGCTGTACGTCTTCAGCTTGTAGGCGGCGCGGATGATCTCCTTGCGCCGTGCCACCGAAGGCTTGGTGAAGCTCTGGCGCTTGCGCAGGGCGCGCATGGTGCCGGTGCGCTCGAACTTCTTCTTGAACTTCTTGAGCGCCTTGTCGATGCTCTCGCCTTCCTTGACAGGGATGATCAGCATGGGTCCTTTTGTTCGAAGGGGGTGCAAAGATAGTTCTCCGGGCGATCCGTGCAAGTCGGTTCACTTCAACACCTCCCGGCCGATCACCAGCTTCTGGATCTCGCTGGTGCCCTCGCCGATGGTGCAGAGCTTGCTGTCGCGGTAGAACTTCTCCACAGGGAAGTCCTTGGTGTAGCCGTAACCGCCGAAGATCTGCACGGCCTCGTTGCTGGCCCACACGGCCACCTCGCTGGCGTAGTACTTGGCCATGGCGCTTTCCTTGGTCATGCGCTGCCCGCGGTTCTTGAGGTCGGCGGCCTGGAGGGTGAGCAGTTCGGCGGCCTCGATGCGGGTGGCCATGTCGGCCAGCTTGAAGGAGATGGCCTGGAAGTTGGCGATGGGCTGGCCGAACTGCTGCCGTTCCTTGGCGTACTTCACACTGGCCTCGAAGGCCCCCTTGGCGATGCCCAGGCTGAGGGCGGCGATGCTGATGCGGCCTCCGTCCAGGATCTTCATGGCCTGCTGGAAGCCCTGGCCCACCTCGCCCAGCACGTTCTCCTGCGGCACCCGGCATTCCTCGAAGATCACCTCGGCGGTCTCGCTGGCGCGCATGCCCAGCTTGTTCTCCTTCTTGCCGGCCTTCAGGCCCTTGGTGCCGCGCTCGATCACAAAGGCCGTCATGCCCTTGCTGTCCAGCAGTTCGCCGGTGCGCACGATGGCCACCACCACGTCGCTGCTTATGCCGTGGGTGATCCAGCACTTGGTGCCGTTCAACACCCATTCGTTGCCCTCCTTGCGGGCGGTGCATTTCATGCGCATGGCATCGCTGCCGGTGTTGGGCTCGGTGAGGGCCCAGGCCCCCAGCCACTGGCCGCTGGCCAGCTTGGGCAGCCACTTGCGCTTCTGTTCCTCGTTGCCGAAGGCCAGGATGTGGCCGGTGCACAGGCTGTTGTGCGCCGCCACGCTCAGGCCCACGCTGCCGCAGATCCTGGCGGTGCCCACGATGGTGGTGATGTACTCGAAGTAGCCCAGGCCGGCACCGCCATAGGCCTCGGGCACCAGCACGCCCAGCATGCCGGCCGGGCCGAAGTGCTGCTTGAACAGGTCGATGGGCATGTGCTGGCGCTCGTCCCAATCCATCACGTGGGGGCGCAGTTCACGTTCGCACAGGTCGCGCACGGATCGTGCGATGAGGGTCTGGTCCTCGGTGGTGGTGAATTCCATGGTCCGTTCAATAGGTCACCAGGCGGATGATCTCGGCGCCGTAGGGGCGCAGGCGATCGGCACCCGACAAGGTGGCGAGTTCGATGACGAAGGTGAAGCCCGCGACGGTCCCGCCTTGGAGGCGGATCAGGTCGGCGGCGGCGGCGGCGGTGCCCCCGGTGGCCAGCAGATCGTCGTGCACCAGCACCTGCATGCCGGGCCGCACCACGTCCACATGCATCTCGATCTCGGCACTGCCATACTCGAGGGCGTAGCGGGTGCTCACGGTGCGGTGGGGCAGCTTGCCCTTCTTGCGCACGGTGACGAAGGGCACGCCCAGCTTCAAGGCCAGGGGCATGCCGTAGAGGAAACCGCGGCTTTCTATGCCGGCGATGGCATCCACCCGGCGGCCCTGGAGGCGCTCCACGAAGCCGTCCACCACCGCCTGGCTCAGGGCGGGGTCCTCCATCACCGGGGTGATATCGCGGAACAGGATCCCGGGCTTGGGAAAATCAGGCACCGCGCGGATGGCGGCCTGCAACCGGTCCTGTAGAAGCATTACTTCACCGAAAAATAGGGCGCGAAAGTACGGAGCGTCCCTTCATCGATCAACACGCAGCCCCGCATATCCTCCGGTGTGCGGAAAGGCCCGTGCTGGCGCCGGTAGGCCACCAAAGCCTTGGCCAGCTTCCACCGCAGGTAGGGATGGGCGGCCAGCTGCTCCACGGTGCCGCTGTTCATGGGCACCCGCCGCACCAGTGCGGTATCCACCCAAAGCAGTTCGCGCAGCCGGGCCACGGCCTCGGGCTTGTCCTGCAGCACGTAAACCTCGGCCAGCTGGTCCAGGCTGTGGTAGCCGCCCAGTTGTTCGCGGTAGCGCAGGATGCCGCGGGCGAAGGCGGGGCCCACGCCGGGCAGGGCCACGAGTGCGGCGCTGTCGCATCCGTTCAGCTCCAGCGGTCGCCGTTCGGCCGCGGCCGGGCGTTCCGTACGGGTCCATCGGCGGGTGCTGTCCGCGGTCCATCGCTGCGCACCACCGGGTGCTCCCCCACTCTCCCGCCGGTCCGGCAACTGCACGTAGGGCAACAGCCGGGCCACTTGGTCGGGATGCAGGCTGCGCAGCCGGGCCAGGTCCTCGCGGTGCTCGAAACGGCCGCCGTGCGCCAGGTAGCTCAGCACCCCGCGCACCTGCCGTTCGCTCAGCCCCAACCGGCGCCATTCCTCGGCCGTGGCGCTGTTGGGGTCGAAGGCGAACAGGCTGTCGGCCCGGGCGGTCGGCGCGGCCCGCCGCATACTGTCCGCAGCCTGCTGCTCGGCCATCCACGACGCCAGCCGGGCTTCGGCCGCAGCCACCAGCGCCGGGTCGGGCGGTCGGCTCCGTTGCACAGCGGCCCAGCCGCCGAGGATGGCGATCGCAAGCAGGAGCACCAGTAGCCCGCGCCTTTCGGCGCGGTGCATGGCGAAGGCGTCCTTCCAGCCGGTGCGGCGCATGCTGCAGGGTGTGCAGCAAGGTAGCCGATCGGTTCAGCCGGCGAGCTGCGCACGCACCACGGCCAGGCCCTCCTCGAAGCCGCGCGGTGCATAGCCCAGCTCGCGGCGGGCCTTGTCCAGCACGAAGCCGGTCCGCGGTGGGCGCCGTGCCGGCTGCCCCAGGCTGTCGCTCTTCACGGGTGTCACCGGCGCGGTGTCCAGCCCGAAGAAGGCCCCCACCCTTCGGACCAGTTCCAGGATGCTCATGCCGTCCGGACCACTGAGGTGGAAGATGCCCGTGGCACCGCGCCGGGCGATGCGGATGCATCCGTCGGCGAGGTCCTCGGCCAGGGTGGGCATGCGCCATTGGTCGTCCACCACACGCAGGGGTTCGCCTTTCTCCAGGGCCGCCTTGGCCCACAGCACCACGTTGCTGCGGCTGAGGCCCGGCGCCACACCGTACACGATGATCGTGCGGGCGATGGCCCAGCGCGCCAGGCCCGCGTTGCGCACCAGGTGCTCGCTCTCCAGCTTGCTGTGCCCGTACACGCTCAGCGGGGCCGGGCTGTCGTCCTCGCGGTAGGGGCCGGCCAGGCCGTCGAAGATGAAATCGGTGCTGAGGTGGATGAAGTGGGTGCCGTGGCGCTGGGCCGCCTGCACCAGATGGCCGGTGGCCGTCACGTTCTGCAGGCGGCAGGTCGCTGGGTCCTGCTCGCAGGCGTCCACGTTGGTCATGGCGGCCGTGTGGATCACCGCCTCGGGGCACACGCGGTCGAACACGGCATCCACCTCGGCGGCCACGGTGATGTCCATGGGCAGGTAGCGGTCGCCCAGCCGGTCGGGACTACGATCGGGGCCGCGGCTGGTGGCCGTGAGCACCACGGCGGGGTCTTTCCGCAGGGCGGCCACGAGCTTCTGGCCCAGCAGGCCGTTGCTGCCGGTGATGAGGATGCGCATGGGGCGAAGTTCGGGAGAGGGAGCCTGTGTGAGAGGCCAAGTACGCGCTTCCGGATAGCAACCGTCGAAATTCGACGTGTATCTAACGGTTCGGGGCTTTGCGTTCGGGCGGGTTTCGGAGCACAAAACTGTCAACCAACACAGAACTTGAATAGTAGCACAAAGCTCCAAGTTTGCACGTCAGCCCGCCTGACGCAAAACCCTTTTGGGTGGTAGTTCTATTTTTTCAATTCGTCAATTTTGTTTTTAGCTTCTATAAATGCATTTTCTATTGTATCCCCATTGTCAATAAAAACGGTGTTGTCAGAGCCGTATTTTTCAAGCTTTATATACCAATTCGCCTTTCCATCACTTACATAATAACCAACATGGAAACCATCAACGGTAATGAACTTGTTTTCAAGATAGTCGGGATTAGCCGCAACGTCATTACTAACTTCTGCTTTTAGGACTTTCAACGCTTTCAAAACTTCTAATAGGTCCGAATATTCAATTGACGCTGTACTATTGCTGTATTTTCCTTCCTTTACAATTTGATAGAAATATGCCGATGTAATTCCATTGCTAATTTTTCTTACTCTTGTTTCTGCTCCCGCATATAAGGTTTTTAAAGTGGGAAGTTTGGTGTCAACAAATTTTGTTATTGCACCTGTTTTAGAAGCAAAAACATCCATTTTTGTTTTTACTGTCTCCGCTTCATTTTTTACGTCTTGTGCGTAAATTGTCGCTGTTGTTACCAATAATGCTATGGCAAGTATCATTCTTTTGATCATACCAATTTGTTTTTTTGTTGTTTGTGTTTACTGTTGGTCGGCAAAATTACCACCACCGTTCACGGGTTGAAGAAGTGCGACTGAGCGGTGGCAATGTATTGCGTTGGGTGCATTTCTGCAACCCGTTGTTCTGAGCCGTGTGCCGAGCACGGCGCTGGTCCCTGTGCACTGGCGGGCCGTTTGAGCGTGGCCGGGCCTGTGGTGGGGCTTGTGCGGTGCGCTTTCATTTTACTGGCGGGAGAGGCCATGGCTCTGAACGGATGAGGGTTGAAGCAGTGCGCTTTGCGCGAGGGGTTTTGGGTGCGTCGGGCGCATTGCTGCAACCCGATGTTAGGTGCCGTCGCGTCCTCCGCATTCGTCCCGCCCATTGCTGCAAGGTAGTGGCTTGCTGTCAGTGGACAAGCGGGACTCAGAACCCGGCCCGGCTGTTCGTATTGGGGCTACCTCCCTTAGACGCAGTGGGCACCATTGCACTGGGCTTGGTCGATGTCAACACACTGCTGTTGAGGCAATTCATCCAGCCGACTAGGTGAGGGACCACGCAACAATACCTTTGGTACGACCGTTGTAAAGGCATGAACGACGGTGTGTTGAAAACGAGTCGGCTGGAACGTACCTTTGTACCCCGGTTTTTCGCTATGGCCATCATCCTCAGGTCTGTACGCTACATCCTCGATGGTGCAGTGGAGTTCTTCTCCACGCACACCGGGGACGAGGTGGTTGTGTCTGATGTGGTGCGCAGGGAGCTTAATGAACCCGAGCCGCACCTTGGACAGGATCGCCGTGGGCTGAACAAGGACCACAAGCGTGTTGAACGCAGTATCGACCGTAACTTGCGGCTGGCCGATGTAGAGGCCGGTTGCAATGGGTAACAGGAAGAGCCAGAAGCAGATAGAGGCGCACCCCGAGAAGGGTGTGCGGTACGCACATGCTGAGTCGGTCGATGATGACCCGCTACCAACGGACAAGTGCATACGGC
>WBZY01000190.1_pt1 | contig 53545 bp, 45 predicted proteins | sample 5204191 | NCBI WGS metagenome assembly WBZY01 (sample SAMN12344363, study PRJNA552823) | activated sludge metagenome | biome: Activated sludge suspended growth; feature: Anammox Sidestream; material: Wastewater; isolation source: activated sludge from anammox sidestream of wastewater treatment...
CTTCGAAAAACAGGATGGGCACAAGACGCAGCACATGGCGATGGAAAAGAGCTGGATCGGTGGCATGTTCCGCGATGTGATCGGCCAGCACATGCTGAGCCTGCAGCAGTATCCGCCGCGCCAGAAGGGCGGCAGCCTGATGATCGAAGTCGAATGAGCGCGGACCCGCGCGGCGCCGTTCTCGACCTGCAGCGCCGCCTCGGGCAGGAAGTGCTGGGGCAGCCGGCGCTGGTCGAGCGGCTGCTGCTGGGCCTGCTCGCCAACGGCCACCTGCTCGTCGAAGGGGTGCCGGGGCTCGCCAAGACGCGGGCGGTGCGCAGCCTCGCCGGCCATCTGTCGGCGCGGCTGTCGCGCATCCAGTTCACGCCGGACCTGCTGCCCGCGGACATCACCGGCAGCGAGATCTACCACCAGGACGGCGACCGCGACACGTTCCGCTTCGCCCCCGGCCCGGTGTTCGCGGACCTGGTGCTGGCCGACGAGATCAACCGCGCGCCGGCCAAGGTGCAGGCGGCGCTGCTGGAGGCGATGGAAGAGCGCCAGGTCACGGTGGCCGGCACCACGCACGCGCTGCCGCCGCTGTTCATGGTGCTGGCGACGCAGAACCCGATCGAGCAGGAAGGCACCTACCCGCTGCCCGAGGCGCAGATGGACCGCTTCCTGATGAAGCTGCGCGTGGGCTATCCCGGGGTCGAGGCCGAGACCGCCATGCTGCGCCTGGTGCGCGACGAGGAGCGCCCCGACGGCAGCCGCCCCGACACCCGCGACGAACCGCGGCTGGCGCCGGAAATCGTGTTCGCCGCGCGGCGCCTGGTGCACGAGGTTTACGTCGCGCCGGCGATCGACCGCTATCTGGTCGATGTGGTCGATGCGACGCGCCACCCAGGGCGCTACGGCGACGAACTGGCCGGCTGGATCCAGGTGGGCGCGAGCCCGCGGGGTGCGATCGCGCTGGATCGCGTCGCGCGCGCCCATGCGTGGCTGATGGGCCGCGACCACGTGACCCCCGACGATGTGCGGGCGGTGGCGATCGACTGCCTGCGCCACCGCATCATCCTCAGCTACGAAGCCCATGCCGGCGGTGTCGATGCCGATCGGGTCATCGCCACGCTGCTGCAGCGGGTGGCCGTGGCCTGAACACCATGTTCCGCCAGCGTCGTGCCACACCGCCCGGCGACCGGCCCACCGGATCTGCCGCCGGCACGCCCGGCGTCCACGTCGGACTCGCCCAACTGGTGGCGCTGGAGCATCGCGGCCTCGCGGCCACGAACACGCCGCACCGGCCGCTGCACAGCCTGCTCGCGGGGCGCCACGGTTCGCGCATGCGCGGCCGCGGACTCGATTTCCTCGAGATGCGCCCCTACCTTCCCGGCGACGACGTGCGCGCGATCGACTGGCGCGTCAGCGTGCGGACCGGTCGGGCGCACGTGCGCGTGCACGCCGAGGAGCGCGACCGGCCGGTGGTGCTGGTGGTGGACCAGCGGCAGAACATGTTCTTCGCGACGCGGCGCGCCATGAAGTCGGTGGTGGCCGCCGAGGCCGCCGCGCTGCTCGGCTGGAACCTGCGCCGCGGAGGCGACCGCATCGGCGCGCTGGTCTTCGACGATGCCGGCGCGGCGCTGTTCGCCCCGCACCGCGGACGCGCCGGCTGGCTGCGCATCCTGGGCGAGATCGCACGCCGCAACCAGGCGCTGCACGCCGGCGCCACCACGGCACAGGCGCCGGCCATGCTCGATGGCGTCCTGGCGCAGCTGCTGCGCGTGCTGACCCCCGGCCATCTGATCGTGCTGCTGTCGGATTTCGACGGCGCGGGCGAGGTGAGCCACGCGCTGCTCGCCCAGCTGGCACGGCGCCACGATCTGTTGGCCATGCCGGTGCGGGATGCGGGGGCGCAGCGCTGGCCCGAGCACGGGCAGTACGTGGTCAGCGACGGGGTACTGCAGTTGGCGCTGACCGCGGGCGACGCGGCCGAGCGCCGGCGCCTGGCCGAGCTCGCCGAGGCGCACCGGCACCGCATCCGGCGCTGGCGCGAGGAACTGGCGGTGCCGGTACTGCCGCTGGACACCGCAGAGGACGTGGCCACGCAGCTGCGCCGGGCACTCGCCATCGACCCGGGTCTGCAGGTCCATGGCAGCTGAAGCGCTGGCCCGCGCGGCGGGCAACGGCCCCGACCCGCTGGCCGGGCTGCAGGATCTGGCCGTGCCGCCCCCCCCGTCGTGGCTGCCGCCCGAGGGTCCGGGCTGGGTGTTGCCGGGTCTGCTGTTGCTGGCGGCGCTGGCCTGGGCCGGCCGGCGGATCGGGCACTGGCGTCGCCGCACCCGCTACCGCCGCGAGGCGCTGGCGGAGCTCGAGGCGCTGGCGAAGGCACCCGCTGGCCCGCAGGCGCTGCTGGCCATTTCCGCGCTGCTGAAGCGCACCGCGCTGGTCGCCTACCCGCGCGAGGCGGTGGCGTCGCTGGCGGGCACCGCGTGGCGGGACTTCCTGTGCGCCAGCGGCGCACCGGGGTTCGCCGACGCCGCCTGCGATCCGCTGTTCGAGTCCGCGTACCGGGCGCATTGCGCCACCGATGCGCGCGAACGTGCGGCCCTGCTCGGGGCGGCCCGCCAGTGGATCCGCGCGCACCGCGCGCCACGGCGGGACGGGCGGCAATGAACGGCATCGGTTTCGACACCTCCGGCCTCACCGCCGTGCTCGCGCACCTGCACTGGCTGTCGCCGTGGGTGCTGCTGGCCTTGCCGCTGCCGCTGCTGCTGCGCCGCCTGCCACCGTACCGGCAGCGGCGCCCGGCACTGCGCATCGCGTTCTTCGCGCTGGCCGTGCGCGGCGTCGGCCGGGCGCCCGAACCCGGCGCCGTGGTGGTGTCGGCCGGTAGCGTGCAGACCGTGGTGAGCGTACTGGCCTGGTGCCTGCTGCTGCTGGCGCTGGCACGGCCGGTGTACGTGGAACCACCGCTGACGCGCATCCAGCCGGCACGGGACCTGCTGCTGGCCGTGGACATCTCGCCGTCGATGCGCGCACGCGACTATCGCGACCGTGACGGCCGGCCGGGGGAGCGCATGACAGCGGTGCGTGAGGTGCTGGACGAGTTCATCGCCCGGCGCGGCGGTGACCGTATCGGGCTGCTGGTGTTCGGCCAGCAGCCCTACGTGCAGGCCCCGTTCACGCTCGAGCACACGACCGTGCGCGAACTGCTGGCGCAGTCCGAGCCCGGCATGGCGGGCGGGCGCACGATGATCGGGGACGCGCTGGGGCTGGCGCTGCGCATGTTCGAGGCCAGCACGGTGCCCGGCAAGGTCGTGATCCTGCTGTCCGACGGCGCGGACACGGGCTCCCGCGTGCCGCCGCTGAAAGCCGCGGAGTTCGCCCGGCGCGCCGGTATCACGGTGCATACGGTCGCCATCGGCGACCCGCGGGCCGCGGGCGAGGACCGGGTGGACCTCGAGGCGCTGGCCGCGATCGCGCAAGCGACCGCGGGGCGTGCCTACCGTGCCGAGGACCGCGCCGCGCTCGCGGCGATCTACCGCGAACTCGATGCACTGGAGCGTCAGAACTTCGAGACCCTGTCGTGGCGGCCGCAGCGAGCGCTGCACGCGTGGCCGCTTGGCGCCGCCGTCGCGCTGCTGCTGGGCTGGCATCTGGCAGCCGCGCTGCTCGGCGCGCTGCGCGCGTGGATCGAGAGGTGGTCCGTGGCACGCCGCGGAGAGGCGCCATGACGCCCGCCTGGCTGCCGGTGGAGTTCCATTTCCTGCGGCCCTGGGCGTTGTGGGGACTCGCACCGCTGCTGCCGTTGCTCTGGCTGGCGTCCCGGCGCGAGCTCGCGGGACGGCTGGCGGCGTGGCGCGGCCGCATCGATGCGCACCTGCTGGCGGCGCTGACCGTCGGTGGCGGTCGGCGCCCCGGACTGCGCCCGATCCATACGCTGTTGCTCGCGGTGGCGCTGGCCTGCCTCGGGCTGGCGGGACCGGCCTGGCAGCGCGAGCCGATGCCGCTGGTCGAGGACCGCGCCCCCTTGGTGGTGGCGCTCGACCTGTCGCCTTCGATGGACGCCGTCGACGTGTCGCCGACCCGGCTGGAACGCGCGAAGCTCGAGCTGCGCGCCTTGCTGGCGCGCCGCCAGGGCGCCCGCACCGCGCTGCTGGTGTTCGGCGCCACCGCGCACCGGGTGCTGCCGCTCAGCGACGACCCCAACGTGCTGCTCACCTATGTGCCGGACCTGGGCACCGCGCTGATGCCGGCCGCCGACCCGCAGGCCCCGAAGGCGATCGCCGCCACACTGGCGCTGGCAGCGCGCATGCTGGAGCGCGAACCCACGCCCGGCAGCATCCTGTTCCTCACCGACGGCTTCGATGCACCACAGGCACAGCGCTTCGTGGAGCTGCGCTCGCGCGGCGGCAGCGAGCCGCTGCTGCTGGTCTTCGGCGACGACGCGCCGGCCCCGCTGCGCAGCGCCGACGGAGGCTACGTCACCGGCGCCGACGGGCGCCGCGTGTTCGCGCGCCCGGGCCGCGAGGGGCTGGAGGCGGCGGCCGCGCACGGGATCTGGGTGGCCTCGGCCACCGCCGACGAGCGCGACCTCGATGCCGTGGAAGCACGCATCCAGCGTCATCTGGCCGCAGCGCTGGCCGCCGACCCCGGCGCCCGCTGGCGCGACCAGGGATTCTGGCTGGCCGTTCCGGCCGCCGCGCTGCTGCTGCTGTCGTTCCGCCCCGGCTGGACCGTGCGCTGGGGCCGCGCGCTCGCCTTGCCGCTGTGCCTGCTGCCCGCGGCGCTGTGGCCGGCCGACGCCGTCCGGGCCGCGGGGCCGGACGGGCAGCCGTGGCGCGCCGCGGACCTGTGGGCCAGCCGTGACCAGCAGGGACGCTGGCAACTGGAACACGGGCGCTTCGAGGCGGCGGCGGCCGCCTTCGCCGATCCGCTGTGGCGCGGCATAGCGCTGTATCGCGCCGGGCGCTTCGCCGCCGCGGCCGACGCCTTCGCCGCCGTGGACACGCCCGAGGCACACTACAACCTCGGCAACGCACTGGCGCGCTCTGCACGCTACCCCGAGGCGCTGGCCGCCTACGACCAGGCGCTGGCGCGCCGTCCTGCCTGGCCCGAGGCCCTGGCCAACCGCGCGCTGGTGGCCGCGCTGCTGCCCGCGGACGATGCGCAGGAACCAGAGGAAGGCGACGCCGACCTGCAGGAGCTCGATGAGTCGGATTTCGGCAAGCAGCGCAAGGGGCGCCGGCTGGTCGGCCACCGGCCGCTCAGCGAGGAGGAGATCACGCACCTCTGGCTGGCGCGCATCCCGCTCGGTCCGGCCGGTTTCCTGAAGCTGCGCTTCGCGCGCGAGGCCGCCGAGGCCACGCAACCATGATCAGGCTGCTGGCGGCCGTGGCGCTGGTCTGCGGGTTCGCGTGGGCGGGGCACGCGTGGCCCGGAGCCGGCGTGCAGGTCACTGCCAGCGGTGCCAGTGCCGGTGCCAGTGCCAGTGCCAGTGCCGGTGCCGGTGCCGGTGCCGGTGCCGGTGCCGAGCCGATCGTGCGCCTCAGCGTGGAACCGGCGGGCCCGGTCGAGCTGGGCACCGACCTGCTGCTGCGGGTGGAGGTGCTGGTGCCGACCTGGTTCCTGGCGGCGCCGCGTTTCCCGGAGAGCGTCGAGCTGCCGGGTGTGACCGTGGAAGCGATTCGCGGTTCGGCGCAGAACCTCTCGGAGTCGATCGGCGGCAGCACCTGGGCCGGCCTGCGCCGCAGTTACCGCATCCAGCCTCTGAACCCCGGCGAGTTCCGGTTGCCGGAACTGGCGGTGTCCCTGCGCTACGCCGCCGAGGGGGGGCGCGGAGCGCTCGAGCACACGGCGCGCGGGCGGCTGGCGGCACCATTGCACGTGAAGCTGCCGCCGGCGGCGGCTCATCTGGACCCGTTCGTCGCCGCGCGCCAGCTGCGTCTCGCGCAGCGGATCGAGCGGCCCGGACGCGCGCTGGGGGTGGGCGATGCCGTACGGCGGACCATCGTGCTGGAAACCGATGCTCCCCTGGTGGAACTGCCGACCGGCGCCTGGCGGGGAAGCGACGGCGCGCGCGTCTACGTGGATCCGCCACGCATACGCGAAGAACCCGCCGATGCCGCAGCGCGCATGCTGCTGAGCCGTGAACAATCCGCCACCTGGCTGTTCGAACGACCCGGCCACTACGAGCTGCCAGCGGTGGAGATAGGCTGGTGGGATCCCGGGGCGCGCCAGCTGCGCCGGGCCCGGCTGCCGGCCGTGGCGCTGACGGTGGGGCCGGCGCGCACGGCCACGGTGTTCGCACTGCCCGCTGCGTTGGCTGAACTGGCACCCGCGCCGGGCACGGACCGGAGCGGCCGGCACGTGTTCGCGCCCGCCGCGGTCGCGCTCGTGCTGCTGGCGCTGGGCTGGCGCTGGCGCGGCGCCCTGCGCCGCGTGGTGGCCCGTGCCCGGCGCTGGCGGCGCACCGTGCCGGACTCCGAGTGGTGGCGGTTCCGCCGACTCCTGCGCGCGTGCCGCCATAACCAGGCCCCGACTGCCCGCGCGGCGCTGCAGCGCTGGCTGGATGTACGCGCCACCCCCGCCGCGGGACTGCACTGCTGGCTGCTCGCGCAGGTGCCCGCGAGCGGTCTGACCACGGCCCTGGCCGAGCTGGACGCAGGTCTCTATGGACGCGGTGCACCCGCTGCGTGGCGCGGCAACGCGCTGGCGCGCGAACTGATCCGCGCCCGCCGGCAGCTCGCGACGCAGCCGCCGACAAAGGCTGCTACGCTGCCGGCCAAGCTCAACCCCTGATCACGGATCCCTCGTGCCACGTCGCAAGCGCCCCTCCGACAAACGTCCGCCGCCCGCGCCAGTGCCGGCCTCGAGACCTGCGCCAGACCCCGCGCGGCGCCCGGCCTCGCGCACACGCGCCGCCGCGGCCGGATCGATGGTGCTGCTGATCGCGGCTGCACTCTGGTGGTGGGGGCAGACGGAGCGATCCGCGCCGCCCGCCCCCGCGAGTGCGCACCAAGCGAGCACAGCGGTGGCCGGATCTGCCGGGGTAGCGGAATCCGTGACGGTGGCTGGATCCGTGGCGTCAGCTGTCGCTGCGGCAGCGCAGTTCGTGGGCACCGAGGCCTGCGTCGGTTGCCACGAAGCGGAAGCACAGGAATGGCGCACGTCGGATCACGCCCACGCGATGCAGGAACCCGGCGACGACGCAGTGCGCGGTGATTTTTCGGGCGTCACGCTGCGCACGGGCGAGCAGGAGGCCCGCTTCTTCAGGCGCGACGGCAAGCCTTTCGTGCGCACCGAGGGAGCGGACGGCGAGCCGGCGGACTTCGAGGTGCGCTACACCTTCGGCTGGTACCCCCTGCAGCAGTACCTGGTGGACCTGGGCCGCGGGCGGCTGCAGGCACTGCCGTTCGCATGGGACAGCCGACCCGCTGCCGAAGGCGGGCAGCGCTGGTTCCACCTTTACGCCCACGCGCTGCCGCAACCCGGCGACAGCCTGCACTGGACCGGGCGCGACCAGAACTGGAACTTCATGTGCGCGAGTTGCCACTCGACCAATCTCGAGAAACGCTACGACGCCGCGACCGACCGCTTCGATACCCGCTGGTCCGACCTCAACGTTGCCTGCGAGGCCTGCCACGGCCCCGGTTCGGCGCACCTCGCGTGGGCGCAAGGCGACGGTGCGCAGCGCAAGGGTCCCAACGGACTGGCCGTGCCGCCACCGGCCACCGGCCGCTGGGAGTTCGCGACACCGGGCGCGGGAATCGCCCACTGGAGCGGCGGCGACCGGCGCGCGGCGATGGAGCCGTGTTTCGTCTGCCACAGCCGGCGGCGCGAGATCGCCAATCCGCTGCGCGCCGACGTGCCGCTGCTGGACCAGGCCGTGCCCAGCCTGCTCGAACCGGGTCTGTACACGGCCGATGCCCGCATCGACGACGAGGTCTTCGAGTACGGTTCCTTCCTGCACAGCCGCATGTACCGCGCCGGGGTGATCTGCCATGACTGCCACCAGCCGCACAGCGGCACGCTGCGCCAGCGCGGCAACCAACTTTGCGCGCAGTGCCACGCGCCGGCGAGTTTCGACACGCCTGCCCACCACCATCATGCCGCCGGCGGCCCGGGCAGCCAGTGCGTGGACTGCCACATGAGCGGCAAGACGTACATGGGGGTGGATTTCCGGCGCGACCACGGTTTCCACGTGCCGCGTCCCGATCTCGGACGGCAGCCGGGCACGCCCGACGCCTGCACGGGATGCCACCAGGAGCAGGGACCGGACTGGGCGGCGGCGCGGGTGCGCGACTGGGCAGGTGGAGCGGCCCGCGCCGGGGCGCCGGTCGCCCACGCGCTCACGGCCGCCCGCGAGCACCGCGTCGACGGCGCAGCGGCGCTGCTCGCGCTGCTCGAACACCCCGCGGGATCGGCGATCGCGCGCGCCACGGCCGTGGCGGCGCTGGCCGATTATCCCGGCCCGCCGGCACGTGAGCAGGTGCGCCGGGCGGCGCACGACACCGAGCCGCTGCTGCGCCTGGCCGCGCTGCGCGCCCTGCGCGTGCTGCCCGAGGACGAGCAGATCGGGCTGTTGTCGGGGCTGCTGGGCGATGCGACACGCGCGGTGCGCATCGAGGCGGCGCGGATCGCGGTCGCGATCCCCGAGGGCCGGCTCGACGCCGCCGCCCGGGCACGCCGGGACGCCGCCGTCGAGGAACTCGTGGCCAGCGAGACGATCCATCTGGACCGTCCCGAGGCCCACCTGAACCTCGCGCTGGTCCACCTGAGTCAGGGCCACACGGGTGACGCGGAAGCCGCGCTGAAGCGGGCGTTGGCGATGGACGCCGGCTTCGTGCCGGCACGGGTGAACCTCGCGGACCTGTACCGCGCGACCGGCCGCGACACCGAGGCGGGGCCGCTGCTCGAGGAAGGCCTGCGCGGGACGCCGGATTCGCCCGACCTCAAGCACACGCTGGGCCTGCTCCGGGTCCGGCAGGGCGAGCGCGCGGCCGCGCTGGAACTGCTGGCCGCCGCCGCCAGGGCCGCCCCCGACAACGCCCGCTACGCCTACGTGTACGCGGTCGCGCTGACCGACAGCGGTCGTGTCGTCGAGGCCGCGACCGTGGCCCGCGACGCGCTGGCGCGCACCCCCAACGACGCCGCGCTGACGCAGTTGCTGCAGCAGTTGCCCCCCCCGTAGGTTCGGCCTGCGGCCGAACATTTCGGATGTCCGGGCGCAGCCCGGACCTACGGGCGCAGGGCGACGCCGCCGGCGCGCAGGCGTTCCTCGACCGTGGCGCGGATGCGCCGGGCATCGTCGAGGCGCAACACCGTGGCCAGCAGTTCCTCGGCATCGGCGAGCGAGAAACGGCGCAACGTCGCCTTCACGCGTGCGAGGCTGGTTGCGTTCATCGACAGCGTGTCGTAGCCCATCGCGACCAGCAGCAGCGCCGCGCCGGGGTCGCCGGCCAGCTCGCCGCAGATGCCGACCGGGCGTCCGACCTCGTGGCCGGCCTCGACCACACGCACCAGCGCCTGCAGCACCGCCGGATGGAAAGGATGGTAGAGCGCGGCGACGCGCGCGTTGTTGCGGTCCACCGCCAGCAGGTACTGCGTGAGGTCGTTGCTGCCGACCGACAGGAAATCGACGCGCCGCGCCAGGTCCGCCGCCTGGTACACGGCCGACGGCACCTCGACCATCACCCCGACCTGCGGCGTCGCGATCGTCCAGCCCTCCTCGGCGATTTCCGTTCGTGCGCGCGCCAGCAGCGCGAGCGCGTCGTCGAGTTCCTGCGTGCTGCTGATCATCGGCAGCATCACGCGCAGGTTGTCGAGTCCGGCGCTCGCTTTCAGCATCGCGCGCACCTGCGCGAGGAAGATCTCCGGGTGGTCCAGCGTCACGCGGATGCCGCGCCAGCCGAGAAAGGGGTTTTCCTCCTCGATCGGAAAGTACGGCAACGCCTTGTCACCGCCGATGTCGAGCGTGCGCATCGTGACCGGCCGCGGCGCGAAGGCTTCGAGCTGCGAACGGTAGATCAGGCGCTGCTCTTCCTCGGTCGGGAAGCTTTCGCGCATCAGGAACGGGATCTCGGTGCGGTACAGCCCCACGCCCTCGGCGCCGCGGCCGAGCGTGCGCATGAGCTGCGAATCGAGTCCGGTGTTCACGAACAGGCGCACCGGCATGCCGTCGGCCAGCTGACACGGCAGATCCAGCGTGCTCTCGAGCTCGCGCGCCTGCGCGCGCTCGGCCTCCATCGCTTCGTGGTACTGCTGGCGCAGCTCGGGCGCCGGATCGATCAGCACCCGGCCCTCGTGGCCGTCGACCACGATCTCGGCGCCGTCGATCTCGGCGAACGGCAGGTCCACCGCACCCATCACGCTGGGCACGCCCATCGCGCGCGCGAGGATCGCGGCGTGCGAGTTGCCGGACCCCGAAACCGACACGATCGCCGCCAGCCGCGCCTCGGGCACCTCGGCGAGCAGCGCGGCCGGGATCTCCTCGCCGACCAGCACCGTGCGCTCGGGATAGTCGATGGCGCCGCGCGAGTCAGCCTGCAGGTGCGCGAGCACGCGCCGCCCCAGATCGCGCAGGTCGGTCGCGCGATCGCGCAGGTACGGATCCTCCATCGCCTCGAAGGTGCGCACGTGCGCCAGCACCACCTGGCTCAGCGCACCCTGCGCCCACTGGCCGGCGCGGATGCGCTCGCTCACCTCACCGCCCAGCGCGTGATCGTCGAGCAGCATCACGTAGGCGTCGAACAGCGCGATCTCCTCGGGCCGCACGCGCGTGCTCAGCTCGGCACGGATCGCCAGCACCTCGGCGCGCACCGCGGCGATGGCCTGCTGGAACACCTGCAGTTCGGCCGCGGGATCGGCGCAGTCGCGATGCGGTACGGCCTTGAGATCGGCCGGAGGCGAGACCACGACGACGCGTCCGACCGCGATGCCCGGCGAGCCCGCCACGCCGGGGAACTCGGTGGCGCGCGCGGCCGGGTCACGCGTGCCGCGCCGGAAGCTGCGCGCCGCTCCCGCATGCGCGATCATGCCGGCGAGTTGCGCCGACAAGGTGACCAGGAACGCTTCCTCTTCCTCGTCGAAGCGACGCCGCTCGCGCTGCTGCACGACCAGCACGCCGAGCACCTGGCGGTGGTGGATGATCGGCACGCCGAGGAAGGATTTGAACACTTCCTCGCCGGAACCCTCGATGAACACGAAGCTGGGGTGCGATTCGGCGTCGTCGAGGTTCAGCGGTTCCTCGCGGCGCGCCACGAGTCCGATCAGGCCCTCGTCGAGGCCGAGGCTGAAACGGCCTTCGAGTTCCTTGTTGAGTCCCTCGGTGGCCATGAACACGTAGCGGTCGGTGACCGGATCGTGGATGTAGACCGAGCAGACCTCGGTGCGCATCGTCTCGCGCACGCGCCGCACGATGATCGCCAGCGCCTCGCCGAGGTCGCTGGCGGCGAACACTTCCTGCGCCACCCGGCGCAGCGACTTCAGCATCGCGCGCGGAGCGGCCTCAGCGCCCATTGCGCACGAGCCTGCCGTGGCGCGGGGAGAGCTCCCACAGCGCGCGCCGATAGACTTCACGCTTGAACGCGACGATCTGTCCGAGCGGGTACCAGTACGACACCCAGCGCCACTGGTCGAATTCCGGCGTCGCGTGCGCATCGACCCGCACGCGTTCGTCCTCGCTCACGAGGCGCAGCAGGAACCACTTCTGCTTCTGGCCGACGAAGTTCGGATTCTTGCGGTTGCGCATGAACTGCGGCGGCAGGCGGTAACGCAGCCAGCCGGCGGTGCACGCGAGCAGGTCGACGTCCCCGGCCTCGAGCCCGACCTCCTCGCCGAGTTCGCGGTACATCGCCTGCTCGGGGGACTCGCCCTCGTGGATGCCGCCCTGCGGGAACTGCCAGGCGTTCTGGCCGCGCCGGCGCGCCCACAGCAGGTCTCCCCGGCTGTTCGCCAGGATGATGCCCACGTTGGGTCGGTAGCCGTGCTCGTCGATCACCCTGGATGGCCTTGCTGAGGTGCCACGGGGAACAGCCCCGTCGTGGCCGGTATTCTTCCACAATCGCCAGGGCACGCCCAGATCAGCGCTGCACGCGGGCGATCAGCGTCTTCAGGTAGCGGGTTTCGGGGATCGCGGGATGGACCGGATGATCGCTCGCCTGGCCGGCGAAGCCGAGGATCTGCAGCCGGCGGCCGGCGTGGTGGGCCGCGCCGCGCACGATGTCGAGCAGCGACTGCTCGGGCAGATGCATCGAACACGAGGCCGAGACGAGGATCGCGTCGTCGGCGAGTAGTTCCATCGCGGCGCGGTTCAGGCGGTGGTAGGCGCTCTCGCCGCTCTTCTGGTCGCGCCGGCGCTTGATGAACGCCGGCGGATCGAGCACCACCACATCGAAGCGTTCGCCGGCCGCCGAGAGCGCCTGCAACTCGTCGAAGGCGTTGCCGCAGCGCAGCGTGAGCCGGTCGGCCACCCCGTTCAGTTCCGCGTTGCGTGCCGCGAGTTCGAGCGCCGCCTGCGAGCTGTCGATGCAGCACACCGCGCTCGCGCCGCCCAGCGCCGCCTGCACGCCCCAACCGCCGACATAGCTGAACACGTCGAGCACGCGCCGCCCGCGCGCGAGCGCCGCCACCCGCGCCCGGCTCTCGCGGTGGTCGTAGAACCAGCCGGTCTTCTGGCCGCTGCCGGCCGCGACCAGGAAGCGTGCGCCGTTCTCGCACAGTTCGAGCAGATCGGGCACCTCGCCCCACGCCACGCGCGTGTACAGCGGCAACTGCTCCATGGTGCGCACCGAGGCGTCGTTGCGCAGCAGGATCCCGGCCGGCGCGAGCCGCTCGACGAGCAGCGCGACCACGTCCTCGAGCAGCACCTCCATGCCGGCGGTACCGATCTGCACCACCAGCACGGCGCCGTAACGGTCGACGATCAGCCCCGGCAGCCCGTCGCTGTCACCGTAGACCAGCCGGTAGAACGGTCGATCGTAGAGCCGTTCGCGCAGCGCCAGCGCCGCCTCGAGCCGTTCGCGCAGGAATTCGCGCCCCAGCGCCGCGGTGGCGCAGCGATCGAGCAGGCGTGCGCAGATCAGCGAATGCGGGTTCACGAACGCGACCCCGAGCGCTCGGCCGCTGGCCGCCACCAGCAGCGCCTGCGCACCCGGTGCGAAGGGTTTCAGCGCGGTGGCGGCGATGTCCACCTCGTTGCTGTAGACCCACTGGTGGCCGTGGCGGATCCGCCGGTCCTCGTTGCGGCGCAGTTGCAGCCGCGGCAGTTCGGTGGTGCTGTTCATGAGCGGCGCGCCCCGGACGCGGCAGCGCGCGGTTCAGTCCTCGTCCAGGCTGCCCTCGTAGCCGGCGGCGTCGAGCAGCGCGGCGAGGTCGGCGTCGGCGTCGTCGGCACGCAGGCGGAAGAACCAGCCGTCGCCGTAGGGATCGCCGTTGGCCAGTTCGGGAGAGTTCTGCAGCGCCTCGTTGACCTCGACCACGACGCCGGCGACCGGGGCGTAGATGTCGGAGGCGGCTTTCACGGACTCGACCACGCCGGCTTCGTCACCGGCGTCGAAATGCGCGCCGATGTCGGGCAGTTCGACGAACACCACGTCACCGAGCGCGGCCTGCGCGTGGTCGCTGATGCCTACCGTGACGATGCCGGAGGCCTCCGCCAGCGCCCACTCGTGGGTTACGGCGTATTTGCGATCGGCGGGAATGTTGCTCATCGGTGCCCCCGGGTGCAGCGCGGATGGTGAGAGTCGCGGACCGCGGCGATTCTAGCTTCCGGTCCGGCAAAACGAAACAACGACTCAGCCGAGTCCGGCCGCGCGGCGCATCAGCGCGCGCTTCAGCGGCGAGAGCGCGTCGACCGCGGCGACGCCGAGGTTGCGCGCGAGGCGCACGCCGGGACGGCGGTCGGCGTAGAGCCGGCGCAGCACGTCCATCGTCTCGAGCATCAGCGCGTTGTCGCCGCGGCGGCGGCGCTGGTAGCGCGCCAGCACGCCTTCGTCGGCGAGCGCCAGTCCGCGCGCCCGCGCGCGCTGCAGTTCGTCGGCGAGCACGCGTACGTCGGCGAGACCGAGATTGATTCCCTGGCCGGCAAGCGGATGGATCACGTGCGCCGCATCGCCGACCAGCGCCACGCCGGGCGCGACGTAGCTCGCCGCGTGCAGCGGACGCAGCGGGAACGCCAGCCGCCGCGACACCGCCTCGATGCCGCCGAGCGCGTGCTCGCTGGCCTGCCCCAGCCGCGCGGCAAACGCGGCGTCGTCGAGCGCGAGCAACTCCTCGGCGAGCGCCTCGTCGGCGCTCCAGACGATCGAACAGCACTGTCCGCCGGCCGGGAGCGCGAGTGGCAGCAAGGCCAGCGGCCCGCTCGTGAGGAAACGTTGCCGGGCCGTGCGCGCGTGTGCGCGTTCGGTGGTGACGGTGGCGACGAGCGCGCGCTGGCCGGTGTCGCGCTCCGCTGCCTCGATCGCGCACAGCGTGCGTACCGCCGAGCGCGCCCCGTCGGCGCCTACCACGAGCGCCGCCTCGACGGCCGCACCCGAGGCGAGCCACAGCCGCGTCCGCGACGCGCCGGCGGCGCGCTGCTCCAGCGTCGCGAGCGTCTCGCCGCCGCGCACCACGACGTTCGCCGCCTCGTCGAGCCGCGCCAGCAGCGTCGCGACGATCCAGCGGTTCTCGACCACGTGTCCGAGCACGGGCTCGCCGAGCGCGGCGGCGTCGAAGCCGATGCGGGCGGTGCCGTCTTCCTCCCACACCCGCATGTGCTCGTAGGGGCTGGCGACCTCGCGCGGCAGGCGTTGCCACGCACCGGCCTGCTCCAGCAGTCGCACCGAGGCGGGGTTCAGCGCGCTGACGCGCAGGTCCACCTCGTCGATCGTCGCGGCCAGCGGCGGCAGGCGCGGCGGCCGCGGCGCCGCGTCGAGCAGCAGGATCCTGAGTCCCGAGGGCGCGAGCAGCGCCGCGAACGCGCTGCCGGCGATGCCGGCGCCTACCACCACGACATCGAATGCGCCGCCCGTCCACACACTCATGCCGCGCCGCTCCCGCCGCTGCCGAGTCCGCTCGCGTGGCGCACCAGCAGGCTGCGCAGCGCCGGCACCAGCTCGAAACCGATCAGCCCGAGGTCACGCGCGGCCGCGAGCGGCAGCACGCCGCTGCCGAATACGCGCGGCAACAGGTCGCTGAAACCGATGGTGCGCTGCTGGTCCGCCGCCTGGCGCGCGACGAAGCGCGCGAGCACCGCCGCCTCGGCGATCGATTCGCCGCGCGCGCGCGCCTCCTCGAGCACCGCGGCGAGTGCGGCGACGTCACGCAGCGACAGGTTGAAACCCTGCCCGGCCACCGGATGCAGCGCGTGCGCGGCGTTGCCGGCCAACACCACGCCGGAGCGCACCTGCTCGCTGGCACGCACCAGCGCCAGCGGGTACGACTGGCGCTCGCCCACGCGCAGCAAGCGCCCCAGCCGGTAACCGAAACGCTGCTGCAGCCGTGCGAGGAAGGCCTCGTCGTCGAGCGCCATCGCCGCGGCCGCCTGTGCGTGGTCCTGCACCCACACCAGCGCGCTGCGCGCCAGGCCCTCGGCGCTCGCCCCCAGCGGCAGCATCGCCAGCGGTCCGTCGTCGGTGAAGCGCTCGAAGGCGCGTCCCTGGTGCGCCGCCCGATGCGCGACGTTGGCGATCAGCGCCGTCTGGCCGTAGTCGCGCTGCTCGCTGGCGATGCCGAGCCCCGACGCCAGCGCCGAGCGCGCACCGTCGGCGATCACGACCAGCGTCGCCGCCAGCCGCGCGGCCCCGGCCTCGGCGTCGATCTCGAGCGTCATGCCGGCGGCCGCCGGACGGATCGCACGCACCCGGGCCGGCGCCAGCACGCGCATTCCGCTGGCCGCGCGCAGCCCGCCGAGCAGCACCTGCCCGAGGTGGCGGTTCTCGGCCACGTAACCCAGCGCCTCCAGCCCCTCCTGCGCTGCGTCCATGACGACCGAGCCGAAGCGTCCGCGGTCGGACACGTGGATGCTGCGGATCGGCTCGACCAGCGGGCGCAACGACTCCCACAGCCCGAGCTGCGCGAGCAGGCGCGCGCTGCCGGTGGCGAGCGCGGTGGAACGGGCGTCGAAGCTTGGCTGCAGCGCGCGCTCGCCGGGCGGCGCCAGCGCGACGCTCTCGATCAGCGTGACGCGCCACGGCTGTGCACCGGCGGCCAGCGCGCACGCCAGGCTCGCGCCGACCATGCCGCCGCCGACGATCGCCACGTCGCAGCGCATCTCGCTCACCCCGCACCCGCCATCGCGCGCTCGATCGCGGCGATCGTCTTCGGCGCCGCGGCGCTCAGTACCTCGTGCCCGGCGCGCGTGACCGCGACGTCGTCCTCGATGCGGATCGCGATGCCGCGCCACTTCGGGGCCACGTCGCGGTTGTCGGCGCCGATGTAGATGCCGGGTTCGATGGTCAGCAGCATGCCCGGCTCCAGCACGCGCCACTCGCCCCCGACCCGGTAATCGCCGACGTCGTGCACGTCGAGTCCGAGCCAGTGGCCGGTGCGGCACATGTAGAAGCGTCGCCAGGCCTCGGTCTCGACCAGCTCGCGCGGCTCGCCGTCGAGCAGCCCGAGGTCGCGCAGCCCTTCGGTGATCACGCGCACCGCGGTGTCGTGCGGCTCGTTCCAGTGCCGCCCGGGCGCGACCTCGCGGATCGCCGCCAGCTGCGCCGCCAGCACCAGCTCGTAGAGCGCCTGCTGGGTGGCCGTGAAACGGCCGTTGACCGGGAAGGTACGCGTGATGTCGGTCGCGTAGTGCTCGAACTCGCAGCCGGCGTCGACCAGCACCAGCTCGCCGTCGCGCAGCGGCGCGTCGTTGGCGACGTAGTGCATCACGCAACCGTTGGCACCACCGCCGACGATGCTGTTGTAGGCCGGCGAGCGCGCGCCGTTGCCCACGAACTCGTGCAGCAGCTCCGCTTCCAGCTGATACTCGAACAGTCCCGGGCGGCAGATGCGCATCGCGCGCTCGTGCGCGGCGGCCGAGATCGCCGCCGCATGGCGGATCACGCGCAGTTCGGCGGCACTCTTGAACAACCGCAGCTCGTGCAGGATGTGGTCGAGGTCGAGGAACTCGCCGGGCGGATTCGCTCCGCTGCGCGCGCGCGCGCGGATGCCGTTGATCCAGCCCGTCAGCTGGTGGTCGAACTCGGGCTGGCGGCCCATCGCGTAGTAGAGGCGCTCGCGGCCCTCGATCAGCCCGGGCAGGATGTCGTCGATATCGCCGATCGGGAACGCGTCGTCGGCGCCGAAACGTTCGCAGGCGCCCTCCGGCCCCGCGCGCGGCCCGTCCCAGCTCTCGCGCTCGCGGTCGCGTTCGCGACAGAACAGCAGGTACTGGCCGTGACGCCGCCCGGGCACCAGCACCAGCACCGCATCGGGTTCGTCGAAACCGCTCAGATAGTGGAAATCGCTGTCCTGGCGGAACGGAAAGCGGTTGTCGCGGTTGCGCACCAGTTCGCGCGCCGAGGGCAGGATCGCGATGCCGCCCTCGCCCATCAGTGCCATCAGCTCGCGGCGCCGGCGCGCGTATTCGCGCGCGGCGATACGGGGATACACGGACGCGCCGGCGCTCATCGGCCCGCGCCTCAGTGGCGCACCGCCGGCGTGGCGCCGTCGCGTGCGGCGAACAGGCTGAGCGCGGCCACGCGCACGTATTCGACGAGCTGCATGAAATCGTCCTCGTCGTCGTCGCTGCCGTCGGCGATCGCCTCCGCGTCGAGCCCGCCGGCGATCGCGTTGAGGTCGGCGAGCAGCTCGGCCGCATCGCCGCCGGCCGCGTGTGCCCGGTCGCGCCCGGCCGCGAACGCCAGCACGAAGCCGTCGCACCAGTCGGCGAGCGCAGCCACGCGTTCGGCGAGCGGCTCGTGTTCGCCGGGCAACACCGGCTCGAATCCGAAGTCCGGGTCCGCCAGCGCGGCATCGGTCAGCGCGATCAGCCCGCGCAACGGCGCATCGAGCGCCAGTGTGCCGATGCCCGCCTCGAGCACGCGCTCCCAGCCGGGTTCATCGCGCGTGCCGCAACAGAGCCCGCCGGCGAGCACACCGTGCAGGCGCGAGCCGGACACGCCGCTGGCGATGTCCGCCGCGAGTTCGGCGATGCGGTCCGGATCGGTGTTCATCGGCGCCTTCCGTGAGGCGCCGGTGGCAGGTGCGCGGCGGCTCGGGGTGTTCAATTGACCGGGTTCGAGGGCGTCTCTATAGTACCGGAACCGCTCGGGACGATGTAAGGCGTCGATGGAACTGCAGCATTTGAAGGCGCTGGAACAACGCGTGGACGAACTGATCCGCCTCTGCACGAGGATGGACCAGGAGGTCCGTACGCTGCGTGCCGCCGAGCGCATGCTGCGTGACGAGCGCGCACAGTTGCTGCGCAAGAACGAGGACGCGCGTGCCAAGGTCGAGGCGATGATCGGGCGGTTGCGCTCGCTGGAGCAGGAAACGTGAGCGCCGACATCCACACCGTGCGCGTGCACATCCTCGACAAGGACTACCAGGTCGCCTGTCCGCCCGATCAGCGCGAGGCGCTGGTCGAGTCGGCGCGCTACCTGGACCAGCAGATGCGGACGATCCGCCAGAGCGGCAAGGTGATCGGCCTCGAGCGCATCGCGGTGATGGCCGCGCTCAACATCACGCACGAACTCATCCGCCAGGGCCAGCAGTCCGACAAGGGCAACCAGGACCTCGGCGACCGCCTGCGCAAGCTCACCGCCCGCATCGACGACACCATCGGCAACTATCGCCAGATGGAGATCTAGCTGCGGCGGGCAGGATCGGCGATCGGCTGATATACTCGGAGGCGATTCCCTGGTCTATTCGCCAGCCAGTTAGTCCTGGAGCCGATTCAGACCGATACGGAGGTCTCCCGCGGACGCCGGTGTGCATGTCCGCTCGACGGAAAGCCTGAGGCGTCACGGAGACCGCCACCTTGAACCACAGGGTTCAAGGGCGACGTTGGCAGCGGTAGCGCCGGGGAATCCCGCTTTTTTGCACCGCATCCCGTTCGTTTCCAGGAGGCTCGCGATGCCCTCGCGTTCCGGATTGCGCGAACGCTGCCGCGCCGCGCGCGCCGCGCTGACCGCGAGCACGCGCGCCGAGGCCTCGGGTGCGATCGTGCGCCACATCGCGCAATCCGCTCCGTACCGCGCTGCGCGCCGGGTGGCGATCTACTGGCCGATCGCCGAGGAAGTGGATCTGCGCGGGCTGCTGGCCGTGCCGGTCGCGGCCGGGCGCGAGTTCTACCTGCCTCGAATGCTGCCCGCGCGCGCAATGGAGTTCCTGCCGCTCGGCGACCCGGCCGAACTGCGGCCGAACGACTGGGGCATACCGGAGCCGGCGCCCGGGCACGGCACCGCGCTCGACCCGCAGGCACTCGACCTGGTGTGCGTACCGCTGCTCGGCTTCGACCGCGCGGGCAACCGCCTGGGCCAGGGCGGCGGCTTCTACGATCGCGCCTTCGAGTTCGTGCGCGAAGGCCACCCCGCCACGCCGGTGCTGATCGGCGTGGCCTTCGCCTGCCAGGAGCTGCCGGCGCTGGACGCCGCGGCGTGGGACGTGCGGCTCGCCGCGGTAGCGACCGAGCAGGGACTGATCGCCTGCGGCGACGCTCAGCGCAGGAACGCGCGGTAGACCGGATTCGCCGTCTCGTCCCAGTAGCTGTAGACGCGGTGGCGCCGCGTCATCTCCTCGAAGAAGGCCGCCAGCGCCGCGCGGTCGCGCTGCGGTACCTGGAAACCGACCAGCACGCGCGCGTACGCCGCGCCGTGGTTGCGGTAGTGGAACAGCGAGATGTTCCAGTCGTGCTCCAGGCGGTTGAGGAAATTCAGCAACGCGCCGGGACGCTCCGGGAATTCGAAGCGGTAGACGATCTCGGCATCGCCCACCGACGGCGCGCGCCCGCCCACCATGTGCCGCACGTGCAGCTTCGCCATCTCGTTGTCGGTGAGGTCCATCACCTCGTAGCCCTTGGTGCGCAGCTCCTCGATCAACGCCTCACGGTCGTTGTGCTCCGGCGAGACCTGCACGCCTACGAAGATCTGCGCGCTGCCGCTGTCGGCGTAGCGGTAGTTGAACTCGGTGATCGAACGCCCGCGACCGATCGCGTTGCAGAACGCGCGGAAGCTGCCCGGGCGTTCCGGGATCGAGACGTTCAGCACCGCCTCGCGCTTCTCGCCGATCTCGGTGCGCTCGGAGATATGGCGCAGACGGTCGAAGTTGGTGTTCGCGCCGCTGTCGATCGCGACCAGCGTCTGGCCCTGCACGCCGGTGCGCTGCACGTACTTCTTCAACCCGGCGAGCGCGAGCGCGCCGGCCGGCTCGGCGATCGAGCGCGTGTCGTCGAAGATGTCCTTGATCGCCGCGCAGATCTCGTCGGTGTCCGCGGTGATCACCTCGTCGACCGTGCGGCGGATCACGCGGAAGGTCTCGCGGCCGATCTGCGCCACCGCGACACCGTCGGCGAAGATGCCCACCTGCGGCAACACCACGCGCCGGCGCGCCTTCAGCGCCGCGTCCAGGCAGGCCGCATCGGCCGGCTCGACGCCGATCACCCGCACCTCGGGGCGCACGTACTTGATGTAGGCGGCCACGCCGGCCAGCAGCCCGCCGCCGCCGACCGGCACGAACACCGCGTCGACCGGCCCCGACAGCTGGCGCAGGATCTCCATGCCGATCGTGCCCTGCCCGGCGATCACGTCCGGGTCGTCGTAGGGATGCACGAAGCTCATGCCCTTCTGCGCCGCGAGCTCGTGCGCGTGGGTCGATGCCTCGTCGTAGGTGTCGCCGTGCAGCACCACGCGGGCGCCGCGCCGGCGCACCGCCGCGACCTTGATCTCGGGCGTGGTGCGCGGCATCACGATCAGCGCGCGGATGTCGAGCCGCTGCGCGGACAGTGCCACGCCCTGCGCGTGGTTGCCGGCCGAGGCCGTGATCACGCCACGCGCGCGCTCCTCGGCCGACAGCCGTGCGATGCGGTTGTACGCGCCGCGCAGCTTGAACGAGAACACCGGCTGCAGGTCCTCGCGTTTGAGCAGGATGCGGTTGCCGAAACGCGCCGAGAGTTGCGGCGCCTCGTCGACCGGTGTCTCGATCGCGACGTCGTAGACGCGCGCGTCGAGGATGCGCTTGATGTAGCTCTTCGGCATGGTGCTGCGGTATCCGCCCCGTGATGGCCTGCGTGCGCCATGGTAATCAGCGCCCGCGGCGCGCGCCACCGGCGCACCACCCCACCATGCCCGCCGGCTGTACCGCGCGGCGCCCGATCACGTAAGCTGCGCGCCCGGGCAGGCGGGCGGTGCGAGGCAGATGAAAGACCAGGAACAGCTCAAGCGTGACGCGGCCGCGGCAGCCTTCGAGTACGTGCGCCGACGGCTCGACGACGGCACCGTGCTCGGCATCGGCACCGGTTCGACCGCCAACCGTTTCATCGACCTGCTGGCGCCGCTCAGGGCGCGCATCGGCGCGACCGTCGCCAGCTCGGACGCCTCGGCGCAACGGCTGCGCGCGCACGGCATTCCCGTGCTCGACCTGAACGTGGTCGACGGCGTGGACATCTACGTCGACGGCGCCGACGAGGCGAACGAGGCCCGGCAGCTGATCAAGGGCGGCGGCGCCGCGCTGACGCGCGAGAAGATCGTCGCCGCGGTCGCGCGCGAGTTCGTCTGCATCGCCGACGAGAGCAAGCTGGTGCGTGTGCTCGGACGCTTCCCGTTGCCGGTCGAGGTGATCCCGATGGCGCGCAGCCACGTCGCACGCAAGCTGGTCGAACTCGGCGGCAACCCGGTCTACCGCCAGGGCGTGCTCACCGACAACGGCAACATCATCCTCGACGTGCACGACCTCATGCTGGCCGAGCCGCTGGCGATGGAGTCGGCGATCAACGACATCGTCGGCGTGGTCGCCAACGGCATCTTCGCCCACCGTCCCGCCGACCGCCTGCTGCTCGCCGGCCAGAACGGCGTGCGCGAACTGTAGGTTCGGCCTCGAGCCGTAGGTTCGGCCTCGAACCGTAGGTTCGGCCTCGAACTGTAGGTTCGGCCTGTGGCCGAACAGGGTTCACCCGCACAACTGTCCGCCACTGGTTCATTCGGCGGGCGAAGCGCGCTCACCAAGCGCGCGACGGTGGTCTCGCCCCCGTGGGACGCCGTGAATACGTCCCTGTAGGCTCGAACGCCGCGGTTCAGACCACCTCGGCGTGCACGGTGATGAGGCCGTCGAGCTCGGCGACCACGCGATCCCCCGGCTGCAGCGCGGCAACCCCGGCCGGCGTTCCGGTCAGCACCACGTCGCCGGGCCACAGGCTGAACCGGCTGCTCGCGTAGCACAGCAACTCGATGATCGGCGTCAGCATCTGCGCGCTGCTGCCGCACTGGCGCAGCACGCCATCGACGCTGAGGCTGGTGCCGAGGCGCCCCAGATCGAGGTCTTCGTCCACCGGCACGAACGGCGTCAGCGGGCAGGAGCCGTCGAAACCCTTGGCGATCTCCCACGGATGCGCCTTCGACTTCAGCACGTCCTGTTCGTCGCGCAGCGTGAGATCGATGCCGAGGCCCAGGCCCGCGATCGCCGCGCGCGCCTCGGCGGGCTGCGCGTCACGCAGGCGCCGGCCGATCAGCACCGCTATCTCGAGTTCGTGGTGCACGGAGCCGCGCCCTGCCGGGATCCGGAACGCCGGTGCCAGGTCAACCACCGCCGACGGCGGCTTGATGAACAGCAGAGGTATCTCGGGTACCGGATTGCCGAGTTCCGCCGCGTGCGCCGCGTAGTTGCGCCCCACACAGACCACCTTGCCCACCGGCAACGCGATCCGCTCCCCGGTTGCCCAGCCGTGGCAGTAGCCGGCGCTGCCGATCATCGGCGGCGCGAGCAGCGGGTCGGGGGCGAACAGGCGCCGGCGCCGGCGGTGGTGCCGCGGGCGATCGAACTGCGCGAAACGGCTCGCGAAGCGCGCGCGCGCCTCGTCGGCGCGGTCCGCCAGCACCGCGAGCAGGCGATCGAGCAGCGCCAGCGAGGCGGCATCGTCCGGCGTGCTGCCCGCCCACTCCGCGCGCAGCTCGCGCAGCAGCGCCGCGTGGGTGTGGAAATCCTGGTAGTCGCCGAGCACGTTCTGCAGTTTGCGCAGCCGGCGCAGCAGGTCGGGCAGCTCGTCGCTGTCGTAGGCGGCGCAATACATCTCGAGCAGATAACGCAGCCGCTTGCAGCGCTTGCGCAGCTCGTGCAGGTCTTCCGGCGGCGACTCGGGCGTGATGCGCCGTCCGGGTCCGCGCACGCGCCGGTACGCCGCCCACAGCGTCGAACCCGCGATCGGCTCGTCCGTCCAGCCCGGCGCATCGACCGCCGGGTGCACCAGCACCTCGAGGCGCGCGAACAGACGCTGCGCACGCCGCGTGTGCAGCGACGACAGCAGCGCGCGCCGCTCGTGGGCGCGCCGGCGCCCGAGCGCGGTGCGCAGACGCGCGAGCGGCGCGGGCTCGGGTGCCTTGCCGTCGAGGTAATCGTCGAGGCGGTGCAGGAATACGTCGATGTCGCGCAGTCCGCTGCCGCGGCCCGCGAGCCACTGGCACTCGGCGGCAAGCCCGGCGGCGTCGGCCACCGGCAGCGCGTCGTGCAGCGCCCGGAACGCCGAGCGTACGCGGCGCAGGTGCACGCGCAGATCGTGCAGGGCCTCGATGTTCGCATCGGCCACAACCAGCGGCAGCAGCTCTCGCAGGCGTTGTGCGCAACCGCCGAGATAGGCGGCGACCGCCCGGCGCTCGCGTTCCAGTGCGGGATGCAACATGGGATGGCCCGGGTAATTGGCGAAGCGCATACTAGCAACTGGCTCTCGGGTGGTACAGGGAAGGCTAAGTACATGGACGCGCACGACTCGACCGCAGCCCCGGAACGCAGGGCAAGGCGAACACTGCTGTCGCTGTTGCCTCGCGGCGGCGTGGGCGCCGAAGTGGGCGTTCACCTGGGGGATTTCAGTGCGCTGCTGCTCCAGGAGACTGCGCCCGCACGACTGCACCTGGTGGATCCGTGGGAGTTCCGCACCGATGCCGAGCACAGCGCCTCGTGGTACGGCGAACGCGGCGCCAACGGGCAGCAGGAAATGGACCGCCGTCACGCTCATGTGCAGCAACGGTTCACGCACCAGATAGCCGCCGGCACGGTGGAAGTGCACCGCGGCAGCTCCGGGCAGGTGCTGCCCGGGTTCGCGGACGATTCCCTCGACTGGATATACATCGACGGCGATCATGCCTATGACGCGGTCAAGCAGGATCTCGATCTGGCATGGCTCAAGGTGCGCCCCGGCGGACTGATCGCCGGCGACGACTACGCGATCGGCAAGTGGTGGGGTGACGGCGTGGTGCGCGCGGTCAACGAGTTCATCGGCACACACCGGGTAGTAGTGCAGTTCTTCCGCGCCGGGCAATTCCTGCTCAGGAAGCGTCGCTGAGCGTTCACTCCGCCTCCGGCATCCGCTTCGGGTAGTCGAAGTCCCAGCGCCGCGGCGTGGCCTGCGGCAGTTCGCGCCAGTCGGCGAGTGTGTATTCGAGCCACAGCACGCCGCAGGTCGGCACGTTCACGATGCGCGCGCGCGGGCACAGGCGGTTCACGACTGCGGTGATCTCCGGGTTGTGGCCGACCATCAGCGCGACATCGCAGGACGGTGGCAGCGCGCGGATCCGCTCGAACCACGTTTGCTCGCTGGCCTCGTACAGCGCATCGACGATCTCGATGTCGGCCACCGGATAGCCCAACACCACGGCCATCTTCTGCGCGGTCGCGAGCGCGCGGCGCGCCCCGCTGGCGACGATCAGTTGCGGGCGGATGCCGCGCGCCACGAGTCGCGCCGCCATCTCGGGCGCGTTGCGTTCGCCGCGTGCGTTGAGCGGACGGTCGAAATCGCGCCGTCCCGCCTCGGCCCAGCTCGACTTCGCGTGCCGCACCAGCAGCAGCTGTTTCATGCCCACTCTCCTGGCGCGGCCATCCACGGCCGCCAGAGTATCCCGATCGGCGCGCGCCCGCACCTCGCTTTACAGCCTGCCGCCCAGCGGCTATCAATGGCGGATGCTGCGCTACGTGCTCGGACGCCTGCTCTACGGGCTGCTCACCGTCTGGTTCATCGCCACCGCCACCTTCGTCGGGATGCACGCCGTCCCGGGCGATCCGCTGCTCGATGCGCGCGCCGTCTCGCCCGAGATCCGCCGCAACCTCGAACGTCGCTACGGCCTGGACCAGCCGCTGCCGCTGCAGTACCTGCGCTACCTCGGCAACATGGCGCGCGGGGATTTCGGCGTCTCGTTCACGCAGCACAACCGCGAGGTCACCGACATCATCCGCGAACACTTCCCGGTCTCGGCGCTGCTCGGCGTGCTGGCGATCAGCTTCGCCGCGCTCGGCGGCCTGGTCGCCGGCGTGCTCGGCGCACTCTACGCCGGACGCTGGCCCGACACGCTGATCCGGTTGCTGGTCGCGCTCGGCATCTCGGTGCCGGGCTTCGTGATCGCGGCGCTGGCGCAACTGGCGATCCTGCGACTGAACGCGTGGGGCGGCGTGGCGCTCCTGCCGGTGGCCGGCTGGGGCAGCGCCGCGCACCTGCTGGTGCCGGCCGCGGTGCTCGGGCTCGCCACCATGGCCTTCCTGACCCGGCTGCTGCGCGCCGCGCTGCTCGAGACGCAGAGCGCCGACTACGTGCGCACCGCGCGCGCCAAGGGACTCACGCCGGCGCGCATCCTGCTGCGCCACCGGCTGCCGAACGCCGTGCTGCCGGCGGTCACGGTGCTGGGACCGGCGATCGCGGCCATCACCACCGGCGGCTTCGTGGTCGAGCTGGTGTTCGCGATCCCCGGCCTCGGCCGCTATTTCGTGCAGGCCGTGCAGCAGCTCGACTACACGGTGATCATGGGAACGACGGTGTTCTACGGCGCGTTCCTGGTGCTGATGGTCGTGCTGGTGGACATCGTCTACGGCCTGCTCGACCCGCGCATCCGCAGCGCGCAGGGCGCGCGATGAACCACGCACCGGTGCCCGCGGATTTCCTGCCGCTGGAGCGCGGCGTCGACGCGCCCGAACCGCTGCACGCCGGCGCATCGCAGGCGCGGCGCGCGTGGCGGCGCCTCGTCGCCAACCGCCCCGCGCTGGCCTCGCTGCTGGTGCTGCTCGCACTGCTCGCGGCGGCGATCGCCGGTCCGTGGCTGTGGCGCGTGGATCCGGCCGCGCAGCAGCTCGGGCAGGCTTCACTGGCACCCTCGCTCACGCGCCGCGCACTGCTCGTGGCCGACACGGAGCCCCCGGCCGCGTGCGGCGACGGCGGCGGACTGCGCGTTTGCGGCAACGCGCACACGGTCGCGGTGCGGCTGGCCTGGGACGCGGTGGCGGATGCGCACGCGTACCGCGTGTACCGCCACGAACTCGCGCCGCGCGATGCGCACGACCTCGGCGTGCCGCTGGCGGAACTCGGTGCCGGCGCCGCGCCGGCGTTCGAGGATCGCGTCGGGCTCGAGGCCAGGCGCTACGTGTACTCGGTAGCCGCGCTCGACGCCTCCGGAACGATGCGCGTGACCGGGACGCTGGCACTCGCGGTCGAGCAGGCGATCCCGTGGTCGGCCGCGCGCCGCCTCGGACTGGTGGACGCGAGCGAGAGGGCGCGCATCGGCTCGCAGCTGCGGCTGCCCGCGCACCCGCTGGGAACCGATTACCTGGGCCGCGACCTGCTCGCGCGCGCGCTGCACGGTGCGCGCACCTCGCTGTTCGTCGGTTTCGCGGCGCCGCTGGCCTGCACGCTGCTCGGGCTGGCGTGGGGCGGCGTGGCGGGCTACGCGGGCGGTCGGCTCGACGACGCGCTGATGCGCGTGGCCGATTTCGTGGTCGCGCTGCCGTTCCTGCTGTTCATGATTCTGTTGCGCGTCGCCTTCGGCATCGCCCCCGGCGAGAGCGGGGTCGCGCCGCTGCTGCTGGCGATGGTGCTGCTGGGGTGGCCGGCGCCGGCGCGGCTGGTGCGCGCGCAGGTGCTGGCGCTGCGCTCGCAGCCGTACGTGCAGGCGGCGCGGCTGTTCGGCGCCGGCACGCCGTGGCTGCTGGCCCGCCACATGACGCCCAACGTGCTCGGCGTGCTGCTGGTGTCGCTGTCGTTCGCGATCCCGTCGGCGATCTTCACCGAGGCCTTCCTGTCGTTCATCGGCCTCGGTGTGGTGCCGCCGGTGCCGTCGTGGGGCTCGATGTGCAACGACGGCATCCGCGCCATGTTCGCGCATCCGCACGAGCTGGTGGTGCCAGCCGTGCTGATCAGCGTCACGGTGCTGGCGTTCAACGTGCTCGGCGACGGGCTGCACGATGCGCTCGATGAGCGCGGGGACACCCGGTGAGCGCACCGGTGCTGGAGCTCGAGGCGCTGCGCGTGGCGTTCCCGACCCGCGCCGGCACGGTGCACGCCGTGCGCGGCGTGAGCTGGTCGGTGGCGCGCGGGCACACGCTCGCGGTGGTCGGGGAATCGGGGTGCGGCAAATCGGTCAGCGTGCAGGCGGCGCTGGGATTGCTGGATCCGCGCCTCGGCTGCGTGGCGGGCGGCTCGGCACGGCTGCACGGGCGCGAGCTGCTGGGGCTGGGGGCGCGCGAACTCGCGCGCGTGCATGGCGGCGAGGTCGGGATGATCTTCCAGGACCCGATGAGCGCGCTGAACCCGACCATGCGCATCGGCACCCAGATCGCGGAAGTGCTGGTGCGCCACCGCGGCATCGGCTGGCGCGAGGCCGAACGCGAAGCGGTGGATCTGCTGTCGCGAATGCGCATCGCGCGCGCCGCCGAGCGAGCGCGCCGCTACCCGTTCGAGTTCTCGGGCGGGATGCTGCAGCGGGCGATGATCGCCATCGCGATCGCGTGCCGGCCGGCGCTGCTGATCGCCGACGAGCCCACCACCGCGCTCGACGCGACCGTCCAGGACGAGGTGCTGGCGCTGATCATTGCGATCCAGCGCGAGGACGCGATGGCGCTGGTGCTGATCACCCACGACCTCGGGATCGTGGCGCGCATGGCCGACGAGGTGGCCGTGATGTACGCCGGCGAGATCATCGAGCACGGCGACGTGGATGAACTGTTCCGCCGACCGGCGCACCCCTACACCGCGGCGCTGCTGCAGGCGCTGCCGGCGTCCGAACGCTCGCGCCTCAGTGCGATTGCCGGCTCGCCGCCCGATCTGCTGGCGCCACCGCGCGGCTGCGCGTTCGCTGCACGCTGCCCGCAGGCGATGCGGATCTGCGCCGAGCGCACACCCGCCGCGACGCTGCATGCCGCGGCGCACCGCAGCCACTGCTGGCGGCACCACCCGCTCGCGGCGGCGGCGCGCACCGGGCCTGCGCGATGAGCGCGCTGCTCGAGGTGCGTGGCCTCAGCGTGCTGTATCCCGGCGCCCGGCGCGCGGCGCCGGTGCGCGCCCTCGACGAGGTGTCGCTGGCGATCCGGGCCGGCAGCGTGTGCGGGCTGGTCGGAGAGAGCGGCTCGGGCAAGTCGACGCTGGGACAGGCGATCGCCGGCCTGGTCGAACCGGCACACGGCCAGCTGCTGTTCGACGGCCAACCGCTGCCACGGCGGCGCCGGCGCGCGGATTTCCGGCGCCAGGCGCGCGCGATCCAGATGGTGTTCCAGGACCCGGGCGGCTCGCTGAACCCGCGGCTGACGACAGGCGAGATCCTCGCCGAACCGTTGCGGCTGCATCCCGACGCCGCACCGGGCGCGCACGCCGAGCGGGTGTCCGCGTGGCTGCAGCGCGTGGGGTTGCGCGCGGAACACGCCGCGCGCTACCCGCACGAGTTCTCCGGCGGCCAGCGGCAGCGGATCGGGATCGCGCGCGCGCTGATCCTCGAACCGCGCTTCGTGATCTGCGACGAACCGATCTCGGCGCTCGACGTCTCGGTGCAGGCGCAGATCGTGAACCTGCTGGCCGATCTGCGGCGCGAACTGGACCTCACGCTGCTGTTCATCGCCCACGATCTCGCGATGGTTCGCCACGTCTCGGACCGCATCGCCGTGATGTACCGCGGGCGGCTGGTCGAGGAAGGACCGGCCGCGGCGCTCTGTCGCGCACCACTGCACCCGTACACGCAGCGGCTGATCGCCGCGATGCCGCTTCCCGATCCGTGCCGGGAGCGCACACGCCGCCATGCGCCGGCACCGGAGGCTATCGCCGACTACACCACGGACACGCCGGTGGGGTGCCTGTTCGCACCGCGTTGCCCGCTGGCCGACGCGCGCTGCCGTCACGAGCGGCCCGCGCTGCGCGAAAGCGGGCAGGACCGGCGCGTCGCCTGCCACCACGTGACCCTACCCTGAAGGGGTAGCTCCCGGGCAAACGGGGACGACGGCGGGCAGGGGAAGGCTATGCTAGGCTCCTGATGAACCGGCGGCAGGGACCGGGCCGGTGCCAGGAGCGTGTCGCAGACAACAGGAACGTCATGATCGACAGACCCGGCGAGTTGCTGGAAGAGCTGATCGGCAACCATCGCGAAGCGCTGGTCAGGTTTCTCGCCCGCAAGCTCGGCAGCGTGGAGGATGCGCAGGACATCGCGCAGGAGGCCTTCATGCGCCTGCATCACCTGGATCTCGCGAACGAGCTGAACAACGCGCGCGCCTTCCTGTTCCAGGTGGCCTCGAATCTCGCCATCGACCAGCTGCGGCGCCGGCGCCTGCACGCGCGCTACCTCGAGGACGAGGGAGCCCGCCTCGGTAACACCGCCGCGCAACAGGATCCGGGCGGCCCCGAGCAGCTCGCAACCGCGAGCGAACAGTTGCGGTTGGTCTACCGCGCGATCGACAACCTGCCGGCGCGCTGCCGGGAGGCACTGATGCTGCACCGCGTGCGTGGCCTGTCGTACGGCGAGATCGCCCGCGAAATGGGCGTCTCGGTCAGCAGCGTCGAGAAATACATCCTCGATGCGCTGCGCCATTGCCGGGATCAGCTGCCCGGCTGACCCCGGCCCCTTCGGGCTTCGTGCGACAATCCGCCGCAGCTGCGAGCGGAGGTTTTTGCGTTCCCGTTCGTCTTAGCAGCAGGCCCATCGCGCACGCGGCGGCCCGGATGCGACCAGAGGGCGTCGCGCTGCGACGAATGGCAACTGGCCCCCCACCGGTTTCACCTAAGATTCACATCGCTGGCGCACCATCGGGGGGCGCCACGGCAAGATTCCCCACGGACACGACGATGATCGACACGGCGACGGCCGCCCACAGCGAGCGCCTCGACCAGGCCACGGCCTGGTTCGTGCGCCTGCGCGCCGACGACATCAGCGTGCAGGAGCGCGCCGAGTTCGCCCGCTGGCTGGCCCGTGACGCCGACAATGCCGCCGCCTTCGACCGCATGACCATACTGTGGTCCGAACTGGGCACGGCGCTGGGCGCACGGGAACCGGTGCACCCAGCGTCGGCCGTGCACCGCAGGCGCTGGTGGCCGGCGGTGGCGCTGGCGGCAGCGGCCGGCGTGGCCGCCGTGCTGCTGCTGCCGCGCCAGGCCGCGGAAACACTGGAGCTGCGCACGCCGGTCGGTGGCTTCCGCCAGGTCGAGCTCGCCGATGGCAGCGACCTCACGCTGAACACCGACACCGCGCTGCATGTCGAGCTGTCCGCGCACGCGCGCCGCGTCACGATCGCGCACGGCGAGGCCTTCTTCCGCGTCACGCCGGATGCCGCGCGCCCGTTCACCGCCAGCTGTGGCGAAGCGGCCGTGACCGTGCTCGGCACCGCGTTCGCAGTCGACTGCCGCGCCGGGGGCATGCGCGTGGTGGTCGAGCACGGGCTGGTGCGCTTCGGGGAGCGCGGCGCCGGTGGTACCACGCGGCTGCTGCACGCGGGTGAGTCCGCGCGTTACGCTGACGGGGACGGCATCGAGGACGTGGTACCGGCAAACCTCGAGACGGAGTTGGCATGGCAGCAGCGCAAACTGGTGTTCGAGGACGCCCCGCTGGCCGAGCTGATCGATGAACTGCAGCGGCACATGCAGCCTGCGCTGCGCATCACGGACACACAGACTGCGGCGATCCGGGTGTCCGGCGTGTTCGGCACCGACGATCCGCGCCTCACGCTGGCCGCGCTCGAGCGCAGCCTCGGAATCACCGTGAGCGGTCCGGAAGACGGCCCGCTGCTGATCTCCCGCGCTGCGGACTGATTCCGCACAAGTCCCGCGCGATCGCGGGCGTCATTTGCTATCGTTGCCGCGCACCCTGAGGGCCACTCCACGCCGGAGCCGCGGCCTGCACGCAACGGGATCCGATGCCACCGACCGATCGTCCGCCCGCCCTGCCGCGCCTGCGCCGGATCGTCGCCGGGCTGGGGCTGGCGCTGGCGTTCGGGGCGGCCGCCGACACCGATACCCCGATGGAGTTCGCGGTTCCGGCCGGCACGCTGCCGGCGGCACTGATCGAGCTGGCGCGCCAGGCCGATCTGTCGCTGGTGTTCGCGACCGCCAACGTGCCCCGGCACCCGGTGCCGGCGCTCACCGGCCGCCTCAGCGCGCGCGAGGCGCTGCAGGACCTGCTGGCGGGCACCGGACTGGTGCCCGTGTACGTGGGCCGTAACGTGGTTTCGATAGGACCGGCCTGCAACGGGGCCCCGTGCGCCAACGCCACGGCCGACCCCGCGCCCGCCGCGGAGCAGGCGACGGCACACGTGGTCGATGCGCGCGTGATCGAGCAGACCATCGTGCGTGAGCGCTTGCTAACAGGCTCGCGCATCAACCTGGCGAACTATCTCGGCAGCGCACCGGTCTCGATCGTGAGCGCACCGGAGATCGAGGCCACCGGCGCCCAGAGTCTCGGCGAGCTGCTGCGCTTCCTGCCGGCGGTGATCGGCAACCAGACCAGCACCGCGGTCAGCAACGGCGGCGACGGCACCGCCACGGTCACGCTGCGCGGCCTGCCGGCCAGCAACACGCTGGTGCTGGTCAACGGCCGGCGAGTCAGCCACGGCGGGCTGGCGGGCGATGCCTTCGACCTGAACACGCTGTCGCCGGCGGCGGTGGAGCGCATCGAGATATTGAAAGAAGGGGCATCGGCGATCTACGGCTCGGACGCGATCGCCGGCGTGGTCAACATCATCATGAAACGCGACCACCCGGGCGTGCAGCTCGCCACCCAGTACGGCGACAGCCAGGGCGGTGGACGCCGCACGCGCTCCAGCAGCCTGCTCGCCGGGCACGCGTTCGATCGTGGTTCGGTGCTGCTGGCGGCCAGCATGCTCGGGCAGGACCCGCTGTGGAGTCGCGACCGGGAGGTGTCGGCCAGCGCCGACGGGCGCTCGCGCGGCGGTGCGGACCTGCGCTCGAGTGCCACCCCGGCAGCGCGCTTCGAACTCGAGGGCAACACGCTCAGCCTGCTGCGCGACGGAGCCGACTACCGCCCGGGAACCTCGGGCGCCGACTTCGGACCGGCCGATGACACCGACCTGTTCGACTTCCGCACCCACACCTCCGCGCTGGTGCCTTCGCGGCGGCGCAACGTCTACTCCAGCCTCGAGCTGGACCTCGACGAGCGCAACACGCTGATCGCGGAACTCGCGTGGGCGCACAACGAATCGCGGGCCACGCTGGCGCCGACGCCGGTGTTCACGGCCTTCGAGTCCACACCGCTCACGGTGGCCCCGGACCAGCCGTTCAATCCTTTCGGGGTCGCGATCCACGACCTGCGGCGGCGCTTCGTCGAACTCGGCGAGCGCGAGCAGCAGGACCGCTCGACCAGCGCTCGCGCCGCCCTGGGGCTGGAAGGCCTGTTCGGCGAGGCGTGGGAGTGGGACGCCACCTGGTTCTGGAGCCGGACCGAGAGCGAGCAGGCGCTCACTTCGCTGATCGACGGCGAGCGGCTCGCGCTGGCGCTGGGCTCACCGGCGGACTGTCGGGCGGACGCCGGCTGCGTGCCGGTGAACGTGTTCGGCCCGCCGGGCTCGATCGACGCCGGCCAGGCCGCGTACCTGCGTGCGCGCAGCGACGTCGACGGCCGCTCCACCCTGAACGGTATCGAAGTCAACCTGAACGGGCCGGTCGGCCGGCTCGCCGCCGGCGAGGTCGTGCTCGCGACCGGCGCCAGCTACCGGCGCGAGGCGACCGCCTCGCGTGGCGCACCCGGCAACCCGCGACGCACGCTGGGCGGCACCGACATCAGCGACGCCGACGGCAGCCGCCGGGTGGCGGAGCTGTGGAGCGAGCTGCTGGTGCCGTTGTTCGCGACCACGGGCGACGCCCATCGCGTCGATGTGGAACTGGCGGCCCGAAGTTCGCACTACAGCGACTTCGGCGCCACCACCAACGGCAAGCTGGGGCTGCGCTACCGCCCGGTCGAGTCGCTGCTGCTGCGCGGCACCTGGTCGCAGGGTTTCCGTGCCCCCTCACTGCTCGACCTGCACCAGAGCGTCCAGCAGACCCAGGCCTTCCTGAGCGACCCCTGCGCGGTGGCGCGGAACGTCGGCACACTGCCCGGCTGTGCGCTGCCCGCCGACCCGACGCGCGTGCAGTACCTGACCGTGATCGGCGGCAACCCGGAACTGGAACCCGAGGAATCGACCAGCGTGACCGCCGGCGCCGTATGGACCCCGGCGGCGCTGCCCGGCGTGATGGTCTCGGTCGATGCGTTCCGCATCACGCAGCGCGACGTGGTCGACACGAGCGCGCAGTACATCCTCGACCAGAACGCGCGCGGTTACGGCTTTGCCGACCGCGTGCTGCGCGACGCCGCCGGCAACCTGCAACGCGTGATCGCCACCAACATCAACGTGGGGCGGCGGCGCGTGAGCGGGCTGGACCTCGACCTGCGCTACCGGCTGCCGGCGCTGGCGCTGGGGCAGGTGGCGCTGGCGCTCGAATCGTCGTGGATCCACGAATACCTCGACCAGCTCGACCCGGCGGCGCCGCTGGTCGATATCGTCGGCAGTTTCGCGGACGAGGCGGCCGGCGGCATGGGCGCGATCCCGGAGTGGAAGACGCGCTTCAGCGTGCACTGGAACCGCGAGGCGTGGGAGGCGAGCTACCGGCTGTACCATGTCGCGGAGCTGCAGGAGACGGTGCCAAAGTCGATGCGGCGCCGCCATATCGACCACTGGCTGGTGCACGATGTGCAGCTGGCGCGGCGCTTCGACGTGCTCGGCGGCCTGCAGGTCGGCGTCGGGATCGACAACGTGTTCGACCGCAAGGCGCCGTTCGCGGCCTCGGCGTTCAACGACAACGTCGACGGCCGCACGCACGACCTGCGCGGGCGTTACTGGTACGCGCGGTTGTCGCAGGAATTCTGATCCGGGAATGCAGGAGGGACACACGATGATCCGTACCGCTTCGCACAGCTGGCCGCGAGTCACGATGCTGCTGGCGCTGGCACTGCTCGGCGCGGCGCCGGTGCAGGCCGACGAGGCGCCCGACGTGCGCCGGCTGATGAGCCCCGAGGAGTTCCGCGACGCCGGGCTCGAGCGGCTCTCGCCCGTGGAGATCGAGGCGCTGAACGCGTGGGTGCTGCGCTATACGGCAACCGAGGCGCCGCTGCTGCGCTCGAACAACACCGCGGTGCGCGAGGCGGAGACCGGGCACGTGATCCGCAGCCGTATCGCCGGCGAGTTCCGCGGCTGGACAGGCCACACCGAGTTCGCGCTCGAGAACGGGCAGCTCTGGCGCCAGCGCAGCGAGGGCAAGTACTACTTCCGGGCCTCATCCCCCGAGGTGGAGATCCACAAGAACGCACTAGGCTTCTGGCATATGCGCGTGATCCCCGCCGACCGTGGCGTGGGCGTCAAGCGGGTGCGCTGAACCCACCACCGATCGATTCATCGAAATTCCGCTTGAGGGATTCCCCCGCTCGTTCGTCGTAGGTCGAGCAGCGCTATCGGCCTGCGTTCGACCTCAACGACCCAAAGTCAAGCAAGGGGACAGTCCATGTACAGAAAATCACGCCTAGCCATGGCAGTGGCCATAGCCTCGACCGGAAGCATGCCGGCGCTCGCGCAGAGCGATCAGTCGGCCGACCGGATCGAGGAAGTCGTCGTCACGGGTTCGCGCATCAAGCGCCAGGACTACGTGGCCAACAGTCCCATCAGCACGGTGTCCGCCGAGCAGTTGAAGATCACGTCGGCCACTACCCTCGACAAGTATCTGAATACGCTCCCGCAGGTGAACCCGGCCGGCGGCAGCACCTCGAACAACCCGGGCAACAACGGCCAGTCGAACGTCGACCTGCGCGGCCTGGGTTCGAACCGCAACCTGGTGCTGATCGACGGTCGACGCGCGATGCCGTCGGCCAGCGACATGACGGTGGACCTGAACACGATCCCCGCGGCGCTGATCGAGAGCATGGAAGTGATCACCGGCGGCGCCGGCGCCGTGTACGGTGCCGACGCGGTAGCCGGTGCGGTGAACATCAAGTTGAAGAAGGATTTCGAAGGCTTCGACTTCCGCTATTCGCACTCCGACAGCGAACAGCACAACGACGCCAAGGACTACCAGCTGTCGGCCGTGTGGGGCGGCAACTTCGCCGACGATCGCGGCAATGCGGTGATCGCCCTCGATCACGCATGGCGCGAGGGAATGATCAAGAACCAGCGCGATTTCTCGGCCAATGCGACCTCGACCACTTCGTTCCTGCCCGAAGGCCTGTTGCAAGGCAGTTCCGGCAACCAGATCCCGCAGTCGGCGATCGACACGCTGTTCGCACGTGCCGATTACGGCGGCCATGCGCCTGGCAGTACCAATGCCACGCTACTCGGTTTGAACACCGACGGCTCGCTGTTCTCGCGCGGCGTGTTCAACAGCCCGCTCGACGTGTTGAATTGGCGCTACCCGATCGACGGCAACATCAACTCGAACCTGTTCCCCGACCTGTATTCGTACAACTTCGACTTCGTGAACATCCTCACGCTGCCGCTGGAACGCGACTCCGTGATGGCGAAGATGAACTACAAGTTCGACAACAGCATCGAGGCCTTCACGCAGTTCGGCTACACGGAGTACAAGTCGGTGACGGCGCTGGCGCCCACGCCGTGGCCCACGATCACGACCCAGAGCCCGACCGGCAACAACCCGAACCGCGCGACGTCGGCATTGATCGAGAACGGCAAGAGCGTTGCGAACGCGGCGATCATCCCGGTCACGAACCCGTTCATTCCCGCCGACCTCGCGTATCTGCTGTCGCAGCGCACCGGCGACAACACCAGTCTGGTAGGAAGCGGCGCGACCGAGCCGTTCCTGATGCGCACACGTCTTCTGGACGGCGGACTGCGCGAATCGATCTACGAGAACAAGGTCGTGCAGTTCATGGCCGGCGCGCGTGGTGATCTGCCCGATCTGCCGTTTGGCAGCGACTGGTCCTGGGAAGGCTACTTGATGGAGGGCCGTACCTACATCGACGAGAGCCAGACCGGCAACATCGACACCAACAAGGCGCTGGGGCTGCTGGCCGCTGCCGACGGGGGCGCAAGTGTCTGCTCGGGCGGCCTGAACATTTTCGGCCGCAACCCGGTGTCGGCGGAATGCGTGGACTATCTGCAACTATCGAACACGGTGAGCACCGAGTTCCAACAGCAGATCGCACAAGGCTTCGTTTCCGGCAACCTGTTCGAGATGCCGGCGGGTCCGCTGGCGGTGGTGCTCGGTTACGAGATCCGCATGTTCGAGTACGAACTCGACCCGGGTTCCGCCGCGGGACCGATTTCGGGCCTGAACGCGCAAACCCCGGCTTCCGGCGAGAACAGCTTCAAGGACTGGTTCGCCGAGGTCGGCATCCCGATCGTGCGTGATGCGCCCTTCGCCGCGGCCGTGGATCTGACGCTGGGCTACCGTCTGTCCTCCTACGAGTTCGAGGACTCGCTGAATGGCGTGAAGGGAGACGAAGTCGACGATTCCACCTACAAGGCGGAACTGAGCTGGAAGATCGACGACACCTGGCGTGCGCGTGCCTCGTACCAGCGCGCCGTCCGCGCCCCGAACTTCGACGAACTGTTCGACGGCGGCGGCTCCAACCCGCAGTACTTCGATCCCTGCTCCGTCGACAGCGCGGCCCGCAACGGGCCCAACGCCGCCCAAGTGCGCCAGCTCTGCCTCGACACCGGCGTAGCTCCGGGTGCGATCGACAGTTACATCCAGACCCCCGGCAACCAGATCGGCGTGACCATCACCGGCAACACCGCACTGGATTCCGAGGAAGCCGACACCTACACGCTGGGGCTCGTGTTCCAGTCACCGTGGGACGGCGCGCTGGCGAACCTGCAGGCGACGATCGACTGGTACCGGATCAAGATCAAGTCGCCGATCCTCGACACCAGCGCGAACATCCTGGTGGCCGACTGCTACAACTACTATGGCAACAATCCGAGCTACGATGCCTCGATGCCGGCGTGCCAGAGCGTCCTTCGCTTCGGTGGCGACATCATCTGGATCAGCCCGCCGGCCGATGCCTTCTTCCCGGGCAGCCCCGCGTACTACTATCCGGGTGTCAACGCCGGGGTGATCGATACCAGCGGTTTCGACTTCGCGGTTGCCTACGGGGTCGATCTGCCGGTCGGGCATCTGGACCTGTCGATGCTGTGGACCTACGTGACCGAGTTCAAGCAGTCAGACGGCACCGGCCTGCCGACCATCGACTACGCGGGAACGGTCAGCTACTTCGGCGAACCGCTGGGCAGCAGCTATCCCGAATGGAAGGGCATGATGATGGCGAGCTACTCGGTATCGGACTTCGTGTTCGATCTGCGCGCCAATTACATCGACGGCATGGAAAACCGCGCTGGCAAGCAGTTTCCCGGGGAGAAATCGTTCACGGGCACGGACTCGATCCTCTACTGGGATCTGTCGGGCGCCTACACGTGGCGTGACACCTTCACGATACGCCTCGGCGTCGAGAACCTCACCGATGAGGAACCGGAAACCTACGCGCCGAACGTGCAGTCCGGCACCGATCCCTCGCTGTACGACGTGATCGGCCGCCGTCTGTTCGGCCAGATCCAGATGAAGTTCTGACGACGACGCCCCCGCGGATTCCGGTCCGCGGGGGCACCGCCCGGTCAGCGCGGCAGGACGCCGCTTCCGGAGGCCCGCAGGCTCTGCCCGCGGGCCTTTTTTCATTCCCGGTAGCGCAGACCGCTGCGCTCCAGCGCCTCGCGCAAACCGCGCGAGGCATACGGAAAGCGGTTCGCCGCACCGACCTGCCCGGTGCCTATGGGGCGTCTGACCTGCGCGAAACTCAGCGTCGACACGGCACGTCCGGAACGCTCCGGATGCCGCGTGGCAGGATCGTCCTCGAGACCGCAGGCCCGCAGCAGACGGGCGATCTCCCAGTCCGGATCGGCCACCAGATCCTCGTAATCGACGTTGACGATCCAGCCGGGAAAGCGCTCCGCCCACTGGTCCATCACGCGCTCGTAGGCCACGATGTAGCGCGCGATCCAGGCCGGATCGGCGATCCACGGCGTATCCGCACCGAAGCTGGAACGCCACAGGGACCACGCGACGTCGAGCGGGTCGCGCCGGCACCGGACCACGCTCGCGCGCGGGAAAGCCCGCCGGATCACGGCCAGGCGCAGGTGGTTGGTCAGCATCTTGTCGGTGAAGCAGGCGCCAACGCCGAAGCGCTCGTCGCCCAGTGCCAGGTAGCGTTCCCGGATTCCGTCCCAGGGATCAGTCCCGCGCTGTCCCCGACCGGCGACGAAGGCATCCAGACTGCTTCGCGTGAAATCGCCCAGCGCATGACGCATCAGCGGCAGGAACTTCAGCTCTCCGCCACCGGCGATGCGCGGGTGGCGGGACAGGATCTGTTCGACCAGCGTGGTTCCCGAGCGCGGCGGCCCGAGCACGAACACGACCCGTGCGCTGCGATGCTCCGGATCGCCGGCCTGGGCGAGCTGCGTGTCATCGAGCGCCGCCAGCGACGCATTCGCTGCCGCGTCCAGCGCATCGGGATCGAAACGCAGCGACTCGCGCCGCAGCGCGGCGGTGTAATCCAGCACGGTCGCGGCGCCGGCGTCGTCACCGCAATCGCTCACCGCCTTCGCCAGCGCCCAGGCGGCGGCGATGCGCGATCCGAACGGGGCGTTGGCGAGTTCGTGCTGCAGGCGGTGCAGCCGATCGATCTCGGGCTCGCCGGCGCGGAAGTCATGCAGTTGCGCGTAGCGCTCCCACAGCGAAGGGTTCGACGGTTCCTGCTCGAGCAACCCCCTGACCAATGCCTCCGCCTCGTCGAGGCGCCCGGCGAACATCAGCATGCGCGACAGTCGATAGAGTTCCATCAGCGACAGCTGTCCCGCCCGTGCCGCGGGCGCCAGCACCGCGACGGCTTCCTCGGCGCGCCCGGTGGCCTCCAGTGCACGCGCGAGGATGAACGCGGTCGGCACGCTCTTCGGTGTCTGCTGCCAGAGGCAACGCGCCGCCCCGAGCGCCGCATCGTCGTCGTCGAGTTCGGCGCACAAGCGCGTCAGGCGTGCCCAGTGTTCCGCGAGCGGCTGCCCGGCGGCGAGCAGCTCGCGCACGAGGCCGGTCGCGCGAAAGCCGTCGCCGGCAGCGGCGGCGGCCAGTGCCGGTTCGATCATCACCGCACGGTCGGTCTCGTTCATGGTCTCTCCTGGCGTTGTGCCGCGGACTGGTCAACCGCCATCCAGGCCCTCGGCGCGCAGCGCCTGCCGCAGGACGCGGGTAGAGAGCGGAAACGCGGCCGCGGCCCCCACGCTGCGCGTACCGATGGGTTCGCGCACTTGCGCGAAACTCAGCGTCGCTACCGGGCGTTGCGAGCGCTCGGGATGGCGCGTCGCGGGCGCATCCGGCAGCCCGCAGTGTGCCAGCAGGCGCGGAATCTCGGTGTCGGGTGCGCGCGCCAGCGACTCGTAGCCGACGGTGGCGATCGCATCCGGATAGCGGCGCCGCCACGCGTGCATCGCGCGACGGTAGCCCGCGACGTACAGCGCGATCCCTGCCGGCGAGTTCGCCCACGCGGACTCGGAGTCGAACTGGCCGCGCCAACACGACCACGCGATGTCGAGCGGGTCGCGCTCGAGGTACACGATGCGAGCTCCCGGCAAGGCGCGCCGGATCGCCTCGACGCGGTAGACGTTCGACAGCAGCTTGTCCGTGAACCGTCGTCCGCTTCCGAAGCGCTCTGCAGCCAACAGCAGATAGCGGCTGCCGAACACCCGCCACGCATCGTCCAGCCGTGCCCCGGACGGCATCGCGGCGGCGAAGCGCTCCAGGCTGGCGCTGCCGCAGTCACCCAGTTCCCGCGTGGCGAGCCAGAAGCAGCGCAGTTCCCCGCCACCGGCGATCTGCGGGTGACAACCCAGGATCTGGTCGACGAGCGACGTGCCAGAACGCGCCGCACCGAGGACGAAGATCGGCAATGGTGAGGGATCACCGGTGACGCGATCCCCTGCAGGCGCGGCGCAGTGCGTCTCGATGTCTGCGATCGTCGCCCGCAGGGCGCCGGGATCGAAGGGATGACGCTCGCGGTTCGCTACTGCCTTCTCCTGCAGCGCGGCGGCGGCGCCGGCATCGTCGCCGCTGTCGACGCACATGCGGGCGAGCGCACCCGCCAGCCCAGCGCGTGCTGCCGACGAGGCAGTTGCACCACGGCGCAGCAGCGCGCGCAGTGCGTCGATCCCGGCCTCGCGATCCGTGGGACGGCCGGTCTGCGCCAGCCGTTCCCACAGCATCGGGTCTTCCGGGTGGCGGGGCAGCAGTTCGCGCGCAATGCCGTGCGCTTCGGCGAGCCGCCCCGCGAACATCAGCATCCGCGACAGCCGGAAACTCTGCTGATCGTCGAGTCGCGCGCCTGCGTGCAACGGCACCAGCAGCGCGACCGCCTCGTCGGCCTGGCCGTGGTCGGTCAAGGCCTCGGCGAGTGCGACCACCGCATCCACAGCCTCCGGCGCGTCCGCGTGCAGGCGCCGCGCCGCCAGCAGCCGTCCGTGATCGTCGCCGATGCGCCCCGCAAGGCGCATCACCGCCGCCCATCCACGGCGCGGAGCCCCGGGAGCGGCGACAGTATCGCGCACCACGGCCAGCGCGTCCCAGCAGCGCCCCGCACGCGCCAGTTCCTCGGCCGTCGCCAAGGGGTCGTCGCGACCGGCTGCAGGGCACACGCTCATCCGGCGTTCTCGGCAGCGGAGCGTACGGCGGCCCCCGGTTCGGGGTAACCGAACCGCCGCACCCAGGGCGCCAGCAGCGGCAACGCCGGGCCAAGGTGCCCCGCATAACGCTGCCAGCGTCCGATCGAACGCGAATAGAGACCCTCGGCGACCTGCGCGTAACTCGGCGTGCCGATGCGCCCGCGCTCGATCGCGGTGCGCTGGTGCGCGAGCACACCGGGGTGCCAATCGAGCTCGAGGAAATCGAGCACGGCGCGCATCCCGGCTTGCGCGTCCTGCACGAGTCGCTCGTAATGCAGTTCGTGCACCCGCAGCGGCAGACAGTCACGGCATCGGGTCCAGTAATCCATGATGCGATCGTAGAGCAGTGCGGTGTCCGCGATGTCGAGGAAGCTCGCCCCGACCTCGTTGACCCACAGGTTCTGCATGAAGCAGCTGAGCACGACATCGCAGGGATGCCGCACGCAGAACACGAAACGCGCGTCGGGAAACACCCGGTGGATGAAACCCGCAAGGGTGAGGTGCAGCGGCGATTTGTCGATCACACAGGGCGCGTCCCGGGTCTCCGGGATCGCGTCCAGGCCCTCGAAGTAGCGCGCACGCAAGGCACCCGCGCTCGCGGCGTCGAGCCCCGCCACCGAGAGCGGATCGCCGAGCGCTTCGGCCACCTGCGGCAGCAGCCGTGACTCCTCGAGCACAAACACGTCCGGATGGCCGAGCAGCATCGTGTCGAGCAGCGTCGTTCCGGAGCGCGGGAAGCCGACCAGGAACACCGGTGCGCGGCGGCGCGTGTCGAGCTCGAGCGCCGACCACGCCCGCACCTGCTCCGGGGACATGTGATCGCGCAGCCGTTCGATGTGGCGCACATAACGCAGGCGCTCGTGCACGCGCGATCCGGGCTCGGCGGCCCGCAAGCGGTTCATCTCGCCGAAGTGGCGGAATGCCGCTTCGACATCGCCACGACGATCGGCGATTTCACCAAGCAGTTGGGCGCGCTGGTTCTGCACCAGCGGTTCCGCGTTCGCCGCGGGATCGAGCAACGCGAGCGCCTCGTCGAGCCGGCCTTCGCGCTTCAGCAGCCGCGCCTGCACTACCGGCAGCGCCCGTGGCGGCACACCGGCCGACTCGGCACGCTGCAGCAACGCGCGCAGATCGTCGACGCGGTTGCTCTCCTCGAGCAGAACGCCGTAATAGAGGTACGTGGCCGGGTCGCGCGGATCGAGCGCGAGGGAGCGTTCGTACGCCGCCTCGGCTTCCGGCATGCGCTCCAGCGCCACCAGCGTCAGCGCGAGCCGCGCAACGGCACGCGCATGGCGCGGGTCGAGGGCCACGGCCCGCTGCAACGGCGCCAGTGATTCCTCGTGACGCCCCATCGCGGCGAGCGTGACACCGAGTTCGAACAGTGCTTCCATCGACGTCGGGTCAGCGCGCGCGGCGTGGTCGAAAGCGGCCAGCGCCTCGTCGAATCGTTTCGCGACGAGCAGCGCGCGGCCCAGGTTGAGCTGACAGACCGCGAGCTGCGGCCGCAACCGTACCGCGCGCTGCAGCGCGGCGACCGCGGCATCGGGGTCGCCGGCGTCGCGCAGTGCATTGCCGAGGTTGTTCCACGCCTCGACGAAATCCGCCCGCATCGTGACGGCGCGCCGGTAGGCCTGCACCGCCTCCGGCGCACGACCCGCCGCGCGCAGAATGTCGCCGCGCATCCGTTCGATATCGGGTCCGGACCCGTCGACACACACCGCCAGCGCCTCTTCATGGCGCGCCAGCGAGGTCAGTGCACGCGCCAGGTTGAGCCGCGTGGTGGTGCGTCGGGGATCATGGTGCAGCGAGCGCTCCAGCCACTCGACGCCCCGTTCCAGATCCCCGTCCTGGCAGAACAGGGCGCCCAGCAACTGACAGAGGCCCGCGTCGTGCGGGTGCAGTTCGAGAGCCTGTTCGGCGACACGGCGCGCGCCCGTGCGATCGCCCCGACCCAGCAGTTCGGCGCCCCGTCGCAGCGCCGTCGCCGCATCGATCATCGGCAGGACCGATCGATCGTACCGATCGTGACGGCAGCCGGTGGGCCGACCGGCACAGGCCGTGCGCTGTACATCGTCTACAACGCGCGCCGCACCGGCTCGGCCAACAGCACGCCGGCCATGCAGGCGAGCATCAGCGCGGCGCCTATCCAGGTGATCTGGGCGGCCTCGACGAGCACGTGCAGGAACGGCTCCAGCGGGAACTGCGACGCGGCGATCGCCGAACCGGTGGCCGCGCCGGTCAGCACGATCCAGTCCTTTTCCTTCACGACCCGCGGCGCGGGCGCCGGTGGCAGCGCCGCCATCACGCGCTGCGTGAATCCGCGGTCCTCGATGCGCGGCTCGTGCACGCGCAGCGCGCGGGCGAGCCAGTCGTCGTCATGTGCCGTCATGGTCGAATCCCTCCTGCCAGTCGCTCAGCAACTCCTGCAGTTTCTGGCGGCCGCGCAGCACGTGGGTCTTCACGGTGCCGATCGGCAAGCCCATTATGTCCGCAATCTCCGGGTGCGAGAACCCGCGTTGCAGCGCCAGATGCACCGCATCGCGCTGCGCCGGCGCCAGCTGCCCCAGCGCGGCTTCGTAATCCTCCATGAACCCGCGCCGCTCGGCACCGTCGCCGGTCAGCGCGTGGTGCTCGGCCACCTCTTCGGTGAGCGGCTCGTGGCGGCGCGCCTCGCTGAGGAAGCAGCGGTACCCGATGCGGTACAGCCAGGTGCGAAAACCGCTGTCACCGCGAAACGCCGCCAGCGCCCGATACGCCCGGATGAAGGTTTCTTGGGCCAGGTCGTCGGCGAGCGCGGCGTTGCCGTGCGTGAAGCGCCGCAGCGTGGCGCGCAGCGCCGACTGGTGGCGCTCGACCAGCGCGCCGAAGGCCTGACGTCCGTCAGGCCCCAGCGCGCGCGCCACCAGCTGTTCGTCGCTCGCGTCCATCGCGCGGCGTCCCGGCGTCTCAGGCGCCCGGGGTGCCGGCGGACTGCCTGCGCTCGATGTTCCAGACGGCGAGCTGCGCCACGCCGATGCAGAGCGGGATCAGGCCGAGCGCGGCCACGTCGGCCCCGGCCAGCGCGAACAGCGCCACCCCGATACCGACGCCCAGCGCCACGTTCGTCATGCCGCGCGACAGCGTGGTCTTGCCGCTGTTCTTGCCCTTGTCGAGCGCATCCAGCAGCTCCACCGGCACGTCGCGCCCCTGCTCGATGACGCGGTCGATGGTCTGGTGCACCATTTCCCGCTTGCGGCGGTTGTTGGCGCTGACGATCGCCACCACCAGTACCGGCCCGCCGAACAACAGCACGATCGCCGCGACCGCGGGAATCAGCTCGGCCCAGTGATCGTCGCGCGCGCGCTCGCGGCGCGGCGGTTCACGCCCCTCGCGCACCGCCTCGAGCTCGCGCACCGCCGCGCGCAGTTCCTCGAGGTCCTTGGCGTCGATCTCGCGGCGCACCTCCTCGGGCAGGTCGGCCAGCGCCTGCTCGAGTTCGTTGGCGATGCGGTCCGCGATGCGCCCGGCGATCCGCACCCGCGCCGATTCCTCGTCGTGCTTGCCGTCGACGCTGATCACCAGGCCGCGCGGATCGTCCTCGCTGCCGCCGATGCGGAGCGAAAAGCCGCCCTCGTCGGCCTCGGCAGCCGGCGGGGCGTCCGCCGAGGCGGGCGGCGGCTCGGTGCCGGCGGTCTCGGCATCGGCGGCGATCTCGGTGCCAGGCGCGGGTGTGACCGGCGCCGCGGCGGTTTCGTCGGCGGCCCAGCCGGGCGCCGCGCCCAGCGCCAGCGTGAACGCGGCGCCGAGCAGGCAAACGGAGAGATGACGTGCAATGTTCATGGCGCGGATCCTCGTCGTTGGGGCGGGAACTGGCCCCGGCCTTCGACCGGGTCTTGTCCATACAGACGCGGGCGAACGCCGCGTGGATTCAACCACGGTGAAATTCCGTGCGACACCGGACCATGGCGCCGCCACGGTACGGCATCACGGGAACAGCTGCTCCATCTTCGCGCTGTAATTGCGTCTGGCGGTCTCGTCGGCTGCCACCTCGGCGGCGCGCTCCAGATCGGCGCGCGCGCGCTCGGCGTCGCCGAGGCGCAGGTGGACCATCGCGCGCAGCAGGAAGAAGCTGTCTTCCACCGGGCGGCGACGGATCGCGAAATCGAGGTCGGGCAGCGCCTCGCGCGCGCGCCCGTCGAAGAAGGCCGCGCGCGCCCGCTGGTAGCGGAAGTACGGATTGCCTTCGCGGTGCGTCTGCACCAGGCGCTGGTAATGCGTGGCGCGTTCGGCATCGCCGCGCGCCTCGTAGAGCCGCGCGAGGTTGCTCATCGCCACCGTATCGGTGCTGTCGCGCCGCAGCGCTTCCAGCCAGCTCGCCTCGGCCCACGGCGGTGCGCCGGCGCGCTGGTACACGGCGCCCAGGTTGACCCACAGCGGCGCGAAATCCGGATCGGCCGTAATGCCGGCGCGCAGCTCGGCGAAGGCCTCGGCCAGCGCTCCCGCGGCCAGCCGCTCGACGGCGCGGTTGCTGTGGAAATGCGCCAGCGCGCGCCGATCGTCGATGGCACGCCGCTCGTACGAGGCGCGAAACTCGCCGACGTCGAAATCGACCGCCTTCTGCACCCCGCCGCCGAGGTCGACCAGCGCGTTGACGTGGCGGTTCAGCACGTGGAACTCGCCGCGGCGCTCCCAGTCCGGGGGGATGTCGACTTCCTGGAAGCGCGCCTCGAGCTTCGCCTCGCGCGCCAGTGCGACGAACAACGCCGTGAACGACAGGCAGTTGCCGTTGCGCAACGCGAAGGTGCCGGCCGCATCGTGCGTGGCGTTGGTGTAGACCAGCCCGAAACTGGCGTCGCTGACGATTGCCTGCAGCAGCTGGCGCAGGCGCTGCGAGGCGCTGGCCCGCCGGCCCACGTGCGCGGTGACGAACTCGCGCATCGGCTGGTCGACCGCCAGCAGCGCGACCGCCGGCGCCGGTTCGATGTGCGCGCCGAGTGGAGTGCCGGCGAGCAGTGCGGCGGCGTCGGGCAGCCCCGACGGCGCACGCGCGGGCGTGCCGGCGCAGGCGGCCAGCAGCAGTGCCAGCGCGATCGGGACGATCGCTGTTCGCATCCTCGCCTCCCTCCGGGCCGGGGTTGCCCCCGGCCGTGCCGCGCTCAACCGAGCCCGAGGGCCGCGAACACCGCTTCGCGGGTCGGACGGGCCTCGTTCACCAGATGGTGGCGGGCGCCTTCGAGCATGCGCATCTCGGCGCGCGGAAACTTCTGGCGGATCATCGCGAGGTTCCAGCGCCAGTCGACCGTATCGTCGGCCGTGCCCTGCACCACCAGCGGCGCGAAATCGGTGACCGGGTGTTCGCGGAACTCGCGCACCCAGTCGCGCATCGCACTGACCCAGCGCACCGGCAGCACCGTGCTCTGCAGCGGGTCGGCGCGCACGAAGTCGAGGAAGCGCTGGTCCGAAGAGTTATCCATGAACTGGCGGCGCACGCCGTCGCGAAAGGGCCTGAGCACCGTGTGCAGCAACCGCACCGAGCGCCAGCGTGCCGGGCGCACCAGCGGCGCGAGCAGCGCGATGCGCTCGAACGGGCACTCGGCGGCCGTACGGCACTTGCGGAACGCCCAGCTCATCAGCACCGCCGCGCCGGTGCTTTGCCCGATCGCCACCAGCGGCGCCGGCAGGCGTTCGCGGTGGTGTTCGAGCACGGCCGCGAGCACGTCGGTGTAATCCTCGAAATCGTGGATACTGGCCTGCGGTCCGTCGGAGAGGCCGTGACCGGGCAGATCCCAGATCAGCACGCTGTAGCGCTGGCGCAGGCAGTGCTCGATCAGGTGGGCGTACAGTCCGGCATGGTCGAAATAGCCGTGCAGCAGCACGCAGGTGCCGCGCGAGCGGCGCTGCTCGTAGAAATGGCAGGCGATCGCGAAACCGTTGGCGGCCAGCGTGCCGAAGTGGTGCGTGACGCCGGGCACGCGGTTCTCGAAATCGATGCCGTAGTACGCGAAGTAGTCGATCTCGGCACCGCTGGCGACGCTGAGCCCTGAGAACTCGAGCGGCCGCAGCGCGGCACGCACCGCGTCCGGATCGAATCCGGACGGCGCCAGACGGCTCTGCGCGAGCGTGCGCTCGTCCACGGCGTGCTCAGTCGACCTTCGGATCGAGTTCGCCGCGGGCGTAGCGCTGGTACATCGCCTCGAGCGACAGCGGTGTGATCCGGCTCGCCTGCCCCGCGGTGCCGAAGGCCTCGTAGCGTTCCCGGCAGATCGCCTTCATTGCGGTCACCGTTTCCTTCAGGTACTTGCGCGGATCGAACTCGGCACGGTTCTTCGCCATGAAGCGGCGGATCGCGCCCGTCGAGGCGAGCCGCAGGTCGGTGTCGATGTTGACCTTGCGCACGCCGTTGCGGATGCCTTCCTGGATTTCCTCGAGCGGCACGCCGTAGGTTTCGGGGATCGCGCCGCCGTACTCGTTGATGATCGCCAGCCAGTCCTGCGGCACCGAGGAGGAACCGTGCATCACGAGGTGGGTGTCCGGAATCCGCGCGTGGATCTCCTTGATGCGGCCGATCGCGAGGATGTCGCCGGTCGGCTTGCGCGAGAACTTGTAGGCGCCGTGGCTGGTGCCGATCGCGATCGCCAGCGCGTCGACGCCGGTGTCCCGGACGAAGCGCGCGGCTTCCTCGGGGTCGGTCAGCATCTGTTCGTGGCTCAGCTTGCCTTCGGCGCCGATGCCGTCCTCCTCGCCCGCGTCACCGGTCTCCAGCGAACCGAGGCAACCGATCTCGCCCTCGACCGACACGCCGCAGGCGTGCGCCATGCGCACCACCTCGCGCGTGACGCGCGCGTTGTAGTCGTAATCGGTGGGCGTCTTGCCGTCCTCGCCGAGCGAGCCGTCCATCATGACCGAGCTGAAGCCGAGCTGGATCGAGCGCTGGCAGACCGCCGGCGAGACGCCGTGGTCCTGGTGCATGCACACCGGGATGTGCGGAAACTCCTCGATCGCGGCGAGGATCAGGTGGCGCAGAAAATTGGACCCGGCGTATTTGCGCGCTCCGGCCGAGGCCTGCACGATCACCGGGCTCGCGGTTTCGTCGGCCGCCTCCATGATCGCGCGCATCTGCTCGAGGTTGTTCACGTTGAACGCCGGCACGCCGTAGCCGTGTTCGGCCGCGTGGTCCAGCAGCTGGCGCATGCTGATCAAAGCCATGAGGGTACCTCCGGATACGACGGGCCCGCCGCTGGCGGGGGCCACGAACCGTCACTGCGTGAAACGGAAGGCGAGTCTAATGCAGGCACCGGGGGCTGTCATCGGCACGGTTTTCGCGCTCGCGGCAATACGTCTACAATGACCCCGGCACTCACCCTCCAGGAGCTTTCCATGAGAACTGCCACGATCCTGCTCGCTGCCGCGGTCATCCTGAGCGGCTGCATGGCCGCCGGCCAGACCAAGGACGACAAGCGGCGCCATGTGGAGAACATGCGCAAGGAGGTGCTGACCGATCTCTACCGCATCAATCCGGGCGCCCAGCAGGTGATCGCGCGCGCGCCGGGCTACGCGGTGTTCTCGAACTGGAACGCCTACCTGATCTTCGCATCGGTGGGACAGGGTTACGGCGTGGTCGTGGACAACGTGAGCGGGACCCACACCTACATGCAGATGGGCGCACTCGGCGGAGGCCTCGGGGCCGGCGTCAAGGACTACCGCGCGGTCTACGTGTTCGAGAAACGCCACATCATGGAACGCTTCGTGGAGCAGGGCCTGAACGTGGGCGGGCAGGCCGATGCAGCCGCGAAGTCCGGTGGCCAGGGCGGCGCGGTCGGCGGCGAACTGCTGCTCGACGGCATCCGCGTCTACCAGCTCACCGAGTCGGGGCTGGCGCTGCAGGCGACGATCCAGGGCACCAAGTACTGGAAGGATCCGGATCTGAACTGAAGCAACGTCCCGCCCGCACGGTAACGGGCGGTTCGCATGGGCAAGGAAACCGCGGAGTCCGCGCCCGTGGGGGCCGGACTCCGCGAAATTGCACGGTACGCCTCGCTCAGACCGCTACCTTGGGGCTGACGCGACGACGCGACAGCGCGGCACCGATCAGTCCGATGCCGAACAGCGCGAGCGACGCCGGTTCCGGCACCGAGACATCGTCGTCGAGGTCGTCGTTGGTACCGTCCGTGGTGCCGTCGTAGTCGTAGCTGAGGCCGCTGATCTGGCCGTAGCCACCCGACGACGACCACGTCAGGTAGCTGATCCGTCCCGCGGTGGAGAACAGGTGCGTGCCCTCCACGCCTCCACCGACACTGAACGTATCGATCAGGTTGTCGCTGGCGTCGAACGCCGAATACGTCGTCGTCAGGATGGTCCAGTAATCCATCGACACGAAATCGGTGGTGTCCAGAAACGTCACCCGCCCGGTCTGCGCCGAGCCGATCTCGCTCACTTCACCCACCGAGATGCCGATGCCGTCGAACGTGTCGCGGCTGTCCCGGTAGAGGTACGCGTTGTCGATCGTGATCCCGTAGTTCGTGCTGAAGAACGCGTTCGCCGCCGCATCGACGGTGTACTGGGTCCCCGGGAACGAATAGTCCGAAAAGGTCGGGGTGAAGGGTACCGCCCCCGCCTGCTGGGCGGCCGCGACGAGCGCAGCGCCTGCCAACAGCTTCTTGATCTGGCTGCTCATTGGTTTTGCTCCGATTGATGTGAAATGTCCGATTCCGGCCGACCGGCTGTTCGCAAATCGATCCGCAGGTCGAATCAGCAAATATCAGGCCAATGAAGCGCATCACAATATTCTCATATTTTTCAATGGGTTGTGAGTCCAACGAACAGGCCGACAGGGATATCTGTAAACAAAGTCGACAGGATTCCCATCGCTGAAGTTGTGACGCGGTTCACATTGTGAGCGGTATCTGATCCACGGCAGCGTCTACGCTTGGCCCAAATGGGTCGAATGATGGGGACTGCGTCATGACGGACAAACGCAAGGACGATGCCGACACGCGACGGAGCTGGCTGCGCAGCGGTTCGCGGGTATTCGAGGTCAAGGGCCTGTGGTACTTCCACACCCGCGAAGGCACCGTGGAGGGGCCGTTCGCCGACCGCTTCTCGGCCGAGAACGTGCTCGACAGCTACGTGAAGGTCATGCGCTCGAATTTCGCACCGCCGCCGGTGCTGACGCTGGAAGGTGACGAGCACGCGCCGGCGCGTTCGGCGCATCCGCTCGACCTCGGCCTGGGGCGGGTAGTGCGATCGTAGGTTCGGCCTGCGGCCGAACAGGGTGAATGTCGGGGCGCAGCCCGGACCTACGGGAACGTACGGGCACGGCCCGGACGGGAACGTCTCCCGTCGACACTCACCAGTGCACACCGCTGAACACCTGGGCGAACAGGCGCTGCGCGCGCGCCAGCGAGCCGCGCGGTGATGCTGCCTCCCCCTCCTCGGTGACGCCGCGCGCCGCGGGCGAATCCGGGAACAGGTGGTAGGCGCGGTTGAGGATGAACTCGCTCAGCTGCGGTGCCAGCGCCTGCGCGACCGCGCCGGCCACGCCGAGCCCGGTCGCCACGCGCTTCGGCCGCTCGACGATCGCCTTCATGACCAGGTTCGCGGCCTGCTCCGGCGTCAGCGTGGGGAAGGCGTCATAGAGGCGCGTCGGCGCGATCATCGGCGTGCGCACCAGTGGCATGTTGATGGTCGTGAAGCGCACGTCGCGGTCGGCGAACTCGGAGGCAGCGCACCACGAGAACGCATCCAGCGCGGCCTTGGACGCCACGTAGGCCGAGAAGCGCGGCGGACTCGCCAGCACCCCGATCGAGGAGATGTTCACGATGTGTCCGCCGCGGCGCTCGAGCATACCCGGCGCGAAACCCATGATCAGCCGCAGCGCACCGAAATAATTCAGCTGCATGGTGCGCTCGTAGTCGTGGAAGCGGTCGAAGGAATGGCGCACCGAACGGCGGATCGAACGCCCGGCGTTGTTGATCAGGATGTCCACGTGCCCATGGTTGCGCAGCACCTCGGCGACGAAGCGGTCGCAGTCGGCCATGTCCGCGATGTCGCAGGGGTAGCTGAAGGCTGCGCCGCCACGCGCGCGGACCGCGGCGATGGTCTCCCCGAGCTTGTCGACGCCGCGCGCGGCGAGGATCACGGTAGCGCCGGCCGCCGCGAGCTGCAGCGCGCAATCACGCCCGATCCCCGAACTCGCGCCGGTGACCACCACGACCTTGCCCGCGACCGCGCGCCGCAGCCCGCGCGGCTCGCCGCGCCCCAGCGTGCGCTCGACCAGCCGTGACCAGGCGCCCGCGTGCGCGTTCGCCTCGCGCATGCGCTCGCCGGCGAGGTGCCGTTCCCAGTAGTCCCAGATCACCGGCGCGTAGCTCTCGAACGACGGACACGCGATGCCCGCGCGCTCCAGCACGCGGTGCGTCCGCGTGGAATCGAAGCGCGTCGGGTAGCCGATGAACTTCAGCGCCTCGGGCGGGATGCCGTAGCGGCGCGCGACCGCCTCCAGCGTGCCGGACGGCACCATCGCCCCGAGGCGCTCGACCGGCAACCCGGCCAGCAGCTGCTCCAGCGCGCGGCTCCTGACCACGCCGAGCCGCGGCCCGCGCGACGCCTCGAGCAACACGCGCACCAGATCGCCCACCGAGATGCCCTGCGGGTCGGTGAGGAAGAAGGTGCGCCCGTCGAGCCGTCGCTGGTGCATCAGGTGATCCATCGCGGCGACCACGAAATCGACCGGCACGATGTTGATCACGCCACCCTGCAGCACCACCGCACGCAGCCAGCGGGGCAGGGTGTCCGCGACGCGGCGGATGGCCGGGAAGAAGAAATACGGACCGTCGATCTTGTCGATCTCGCCGGTCGCCGAATGCCCCACCACCACGCCCGGTCGGTAGATCCGCCACGCGATCGCGGTCTCGCGGCGCACCAGCGCCTCGGCCTCGTGCTTGCTGCGGTAGTAGGGGTTCTCGAGCCCGGTGGCCTCGTCGAACATGTCTTCGGTGAAGCGCCCGCGGTATAGCCCGGCGACCGCGATCGAGCTCACGTGATGGAAGCAACCGGCCCCGATCGCCTTCGCGAACGCCAGCGCATGGCGCGTGCCACCGACATTGGCCGCCTGCTGCGCGGCCTCGTCGGCCGTGATGTCGTAGATCGCCGCCAGATGCACCACGTGGTCCACGCGGCCCTTCAGCGCGGCCAGCGCCGCGCGCTCCACACCGAGCCGCGCGCGGGCGATGTCACCGGTGACCGCGACCAGCTGCGTGTCGTCCACGCCCCACAGCACGCGCAGCTGCTCGACCTTCGGCAACGACTGCTCGCGCACCAGCAGGTAGACGCGACCGCCGCGATCGAGCAGCTTCGGGACCAGGAAGCGTCCGATGAAGCCGGTGCCACCGGTGACGAAATAGGTCTGCGCCATGGCCTGCTCCTCGATGTGACCGCCGCGGTCGGGCGTCTCAGGCCGGGCGGGGCAGGGCCCGCGCGATCAGCGCCTCGCAATCGACTCCGGCCGGCAGTTCACCGTATACCATGTGCCGGCCCGCGAGTCGCGTCGCGATGAACGGCTCCGCCAGTGCCGTGTCGCCCGACTCGAGCAGCAGCGCCGCCTGCAGCGTCACCGCCATGCGCGTGACCAGCGCGCGCGCCCGGTAGCCGTCGCTGCCCGGCCCGGCCAGTTCGCCACGCAGCGCCGCCACGCTCGCCGCGATCCGTGGCTCGGCGCCCGCCGCGGTGTCGATCTCGGCGAGAAAGGCCTGCGCCACCTGCGGCTCACGCTGCAGCGCACGCAGCACGTCGGTGCACTGCACGTTGCCGCTGCCTTCCCAGATCGAGTTCACCGGCGCCTCGCGGTAGAGCCGCGGCAGGATCGATTCCTCGACGTAGCCGCCGCCGCCCAGGCACTCGGCGGCCTCGGCCGCCAGCGCCGGTGCACGCTTGCAGACCCAGAACTTGCCGACCGCGGTCGCGACACGCACGAAATCGCGCGCGCGCGCATCGGCCGGCGCTTCGTCCAGGCGCCGCGCCACGCGCAACGCGAGCCGCAACGCCGCCTCGCTCTCGAGCGCGAGGTCGGCCAGCACGTTCTGCATCAGCGGGTGCGTGCCCAGCGTGCGCCCCGATACCTTGCGCTGGCTGCAGTGGTGCAGCGCCTGCGCGACGGCCTGGCGCATCAGCGCGGCCGAGCCGACGATGCAGTCGAAGCGCGTCATCATCACCATCTCGATGATCGTGCGCACCCCGCGTCCCTCGGGGCCGATCATCCACGCCTCGGCGTCGTGCAACTCGATCTCGGCCGAGGCGTTGGAGCGGTTGCCGAGCTTGTTCTTGAGCCGCTGCAGGCGCAGTCCGTTGCGGCGCCCGTCGCCGCGCCAGCGCGGGAGCAGGAAGCACGACAGCCCGCCCGCGGCCTGCGCGAGCATCAGGAAGCCGTCGCACATCGGCGCCGAGCACAACCACTTGTGGCCGGTCAGTTCGTAGCGCG